>JGI20163J15578_10000639_pt1 | contig 14475 bp, 9 predicted proteins | sample TergutCu122P1_FD_15578 | JGI IMG/M metagenome (IMG submission 15578)
GGTGCCGCTATGTCTTTAGTACGCTCAGATGGTTTTTGTATTATTGACCAAAACCATGAAGGAGTAGAGGCGGGAGAGAAGGTGAAAGTAGTCGTTCACCGAGGATTAGATAAGATAAAGAATACTTTAGTGGTAATCGGTAGCCATGATTTAATCCTAGATGTATTGGCAGATATGTTGCCCAGTCTGAAAAAAGACGATAAAGAAACAAACGGGTTTAACCAGGAGAATGCCACCTATCTTAGTAGCACTCATGTAGGAAGTATGGGAGGCATTATGTCTCTGAATCGTCAGGAAACTCATCTTGCCCCTATTCATTTACTGGATGAGAAAACAGGAATATACAACATTCCTTACTTACAGAGAGTGGCAGCGAAAGAGCCTATGGCATTGATTAAAGGAGTGGGGAGAATTCAAGGACTCATTGTTAAAAAAGGCAACCCTAAGAAGATCAAAAACTTAGAAGATCTTGTGAATTGCTCCTTTGTAAACCGTCAGAAAGGATCGGGAACTCGAATTTTATTGGATTATAAATTAAAGGAGCTAGGGATTGATAAAGATAAGATTTCCGGTTACCTACGAGAGTCCGCCACTCATATGGCAGTGGCCGCTTTGGTGAATAGCGAAAGTGCCGATGCTGGATTAGGTATCTTGGCAGCAGCTAGGGCTTTTGACTTGGACTTCGTAGAAGTGGCGGTTGAGGAATATGATTTTGCTGTTCCTGTAAAATTTTTAGAGTTGCCACAAGTTCAGGAGTTTATAAAGGTATTGAAAAGTCAAGAGTTTAAAGAAAAATTAGATGAATTAGGCGGATATACTTATGAGAAGATAGGAGAGGTAGTTGGATGCTAATCTGAATCCTAGGAAATATTAGAATGGAGATTTACATGAGAAAATTTGGAATGGTGACAAAATTATTTATTTCCCCACAAAAGGATAAAAAAGATAAAGAGGAAGGAATCCATCCTTTAATCACTAGGATAGACTGTATAGAAAATGTAGGGATTAAAGGGGATGGGAATGCCAAAGGGGGAGAGAGACAAGTTACTTTAATGGACGACTCTGTAAGGGAATGGGTAGAGAAGCAATCCATCAAAGGTTTGTGCTCAAGTAAATTTAAGGCAAATATTACCATCAAAGATTTAAATGCATTAAAGTTAACCCCAGGGGCTTTATTGCATATTGGAGATGCAGTGTTGAAAGTCACTTCAACAAATAAGAAGTGCTATGGAGAGGTGTGCAAAATATACAGGGAAAAACTAATCTGTCCCATTCCATCTGGTTGCTATTTTGCTAAAGTAGTGGGAAGTGGGCAGATTAAATTAAAAGATAGAGGTGTGGTTTCTATAGAAAGTGATAATTACAAAGTTTGATAGTGGAGATACTTTTTCAGGTGTAGATTCTCAGGATTTAAAAGCACCTCATCTACAGTTCCATGAACTTCCACCTTGCCTTTATGAAGAAAATAGACAACATCACATAAATGATTAATATTAGAAAGCTGATGACTGATGATAACCCAAGTAATCGGCTTTTCTTGTTGCAATTTTAAGATGTGTTCCTCAAAGAGGGTGACACTTTCAATATCCATATTGGAAAAAGCCTCATCAATTAAGATGATTTGTGGAGAGAAAATAAATGCTCTTATGAGGGAAAGCTTTTGTTGCTCACCACTGGAGAGGCTGGGGGCATACTGATCTCTTAGGTTCTCTAAGCCAGCCATCTTCAGATAATAATCAACTTTTTCTTGTTCAGGCTTAATCCCTCTTATGGTCAAAGGATAGATTAAATTTTGATAAACGGTACTTTGCATAAGGTAAGGTTTCCGAAAGACCATGGTAATGTCTCTGGAAGTGAGGTTGCCGTAATCAATAGAGCCACTATCTGGCTGAATCAAACCTGCTAAGATTTTCATGAAAGTAGTCTTACCACAACCGTTGGCTCCTACAATACCGTAGATCTTTTTCTCAAAATAATCTTCTCGTTGCCAGTTTAGCTGGAAGCTTTCATATTTTTTTGATAAATTAGAAATTTTCATAAGGTCGCCTTTCTTTTCTACGTAAAAAACTTCCAATCATTTGGATAATGAATGCGATAATCATAAGAATAATTCCAAAAAGTATAGCTTGTTCAAATTCCCCCATCCGTTGCATCATGGTAATGCTAGTATTCATCGTACGAGTATGAAAGCGAATGTTTCCACCAACAATCATAATGGCGCCAACTTCACTCATGGCACGGCCAAAACCTGTGACGATGGAAAAAAACATTTCATTGCCAAGCTCTTTTACGAGTAACCATTCTTGTTGCAAGGGATTTGCCCCCATAGTTTTACCAAAGCTCCGAATTCGCTCCCCATGTCTTGAGGTTGCCGTATAAACGATACCACAAATAATAGGGGTTATAAGAACCGTTTGAGCAATAACCATGGCTTCAAATGTAAACAACAAACTTAAGTGCCCTAAAGGACCAGCACTTCTAAGTAGCATAAAGACCACAAGCCCTGCGACCACAGGGGGTGTGGCCATCAGGGTGCGGTTAATTGCAACGACGATTCCTTTTCCTGGAAACCTTGCTTTTTCTAGCAACAAGCCAAGGGGTATACCTAATATTGCCGAAATCCCCGTAGACAACAACGTCATACGCAAGGTAAGGAAAATAATGTCTATGACTTCTGGATTACTTAATAATTCTAGCATTTTTTAGGGGTGAGGAAGTGTTATGGCGAAAGGAATATGGTGCAAACACCTTCCTATAAACGAAACCATACTTTCTCATAACTCCTCTCTTAGTTTGCTTCAGGGAAGAACAAGGGACTACCAAACTCTGCCACACCGAACTGACCAATGAGAGATTGCCCTCGTTCGCTGAGCATCCAGTCTACGAAAATTCTAGATCCTACAGGCTCACCTGTAGTAGCAACAATCATAATGCCATAAGGGTTGAGCAGGTTAGGACTACTTTCACAAATAATTATAAGGTTGCCATGATCCGGGCGGTTCAACCATGTAGCACGGTCTGACAAGGTGTAAGCGTTCAACTCAAGAGCCATTCCTAGTGTGGCACCCATGCCGTCCCCTATTTCATAATAATTGCTATTTTCCCATGGATCAAGGTCTAATGCCTCCCAGATTTCCAACTCTCTAACGTGGGTTCCTGATTCATCACCTCTGGAGATAAAAGGGAGGTTTTCCTGTGAAATAATAGTAAAAGTAGCTTCAATATCGTTACTATGAGATATTACTCCATCTTCTGGACCCACAACAACAAAGTCGTTGTACATAATGTCGTAGCGTCTCTCGGCGTATCCATCTGCAACAAATTGGTCCTCTAAAGCACGAGCGTGAACCAGTAAAACATCGGCATCTCCATCACGACCGATTTGTAGGGCAGCCCCTGTACCTACTGAAACCACCTGGACTTCCCAACCTGTTTCCTCACTGAAGTATGGCAATAGATAGGAGAGTAAACCAGAGTCCTCTGTACTTGTGGTGGTTGCTAAGATGATACTTCCACCTTCTGGCAAGACCTCTTCCATCTCTTCTTCTGCTTCTCCTACAACTGCTTCCTGGGTTTGATTATCACAACCCATCAGAAAGCTTCCAACCAATAACACGAACATGAGTAACAAAAGTTTTTTCATTGATTTCACACTCCTTTTCTTTTTTAGACCCTTTATATCTTTGCGAGGGTTTATAAAGGACAAGCAATGGTGTGTGCTTCAAAAAATAAAGCAAGGGTTAAAAAAACGCCCTGAAAGGACGTAGTTTTTAATGAATGCTTTTGGGTATATAGGAGCCTTTTGGTGAGGCTTCCTAGACAGGCAATCTTGCCTAAGCTTTACTCCTTTTCACACTGGAAGGCATAAAGGTTTCCCCCCATACCCTATCGTTTTGTTCTCCATGACCCAAGCAACCAAGGTGAAAAAGGTTATACGCTAGCACGCTTTAGCTTTAGGGAAACAAAATCGAAGTAAATATTAAGTTTTCAGTAAGAGTATACATGATTCTATTGTGAATGTCAATCTTTTGACAAACTTCTCCGCATTTTTATCTCTCTTTATTTCACTTTTCTGGAACTAAGGATTTAGAGAAAGGAACAGAAACAAGTTTCTCTTCTCTTGCAGTATCTTTTTTCCTCCAAAGAGAGCAGGTCAAGTCAAGGAATATTGACGAGGTCACTGCAGTAATTAATGAAAAGATAATTCGACTTGGAGCAATATAAGTCATGGAAAGTAGCAAGATGGCAGAGTCTATCATCACATAGACAATGGAAATACGCCATTTTGTTAACTTAGAAATGGTAATGACCAAAGCATCATCTCCACCGCATGAGCCTCCTTGACGGAAAACCAATCCAGCCCCTACCCCTATACAGACTCCACCAATTAGTGCAGCAATAAGAGGTTGCCCTGAAAGGTCAGGAAGTATTGTTGGTAAGCTAGAAAAAAACCTTAAAAATAGAGTCAAGAAAATCGTGGATAAAATCGAAATTCTAAGGAATTTTATCCCCAAAAAGCGTACAGCAACAATGTACAACAAAATATCCATAACAGGCGCCACAATAAATGGCGGTATGTTAAACCAATGATTGAGTAATAAGATCAAACCAAGACCACCACCGTCGGTGATGTTTGCTGGGATATGAATATTGTAAACAGCAAATGCAATGAGACAGGTACCTAAAGCCACGTGAACAGTTTTGGCAAATGTAAGTTCTTTTGTAAAGTGATTAACCAGTTTCTTCGGTTGTGAAAATAATGTTAAAGAGTTCCCTATTAAATTTTTCTTTGTTTTCAAGTAGGCGATCCTATGATCGTTACTACTATCCTCATCTGATTCCATGATTAAAAATCTCCCTTCCTTAACAGGATAAACCTTAGTATAGTGCTAAGGTCAAGGGTTTTTGAAAATAATTTTGTAAAATGTAAATAATTGTAAAAGTAACTCCAAAACTATAAATAAGGGTATCAACAATTTTTGCGTCTTTTGTTATATCCCTTTTTGTGGTAAGATAAACAAAACCTGCAGGTGTTACTCTGATGCAGGGAAGGTGCCTGTGAGTAGGGCATGTTAACCATTGGATAAGTGCGAAAAATGTGTATTGTATTGGAAAAAGAAAGAGTTGTAGAGCGTAAGAGCGAGGACAATAATAATCATGAAAAGATACTATAAAATAAACGAAATATCCAAACTCTATGGAATCGGCAAAGACTCTATTCGCTATTATGAGAAGTTAGGCATCCTAAAACCTCGCCGAGATGTGAATGGTTATCGCCTGTATAACCTGAAAGAAATGTACAAGATGAACATGATCCGTGATTTAAGAAGCCTGGATTTTACCATGGAGCAGATTAAAGACTATCTAGACAATCAATGTGTTTCCCATACCCTAGAAATGCTAAATCAAGAAAAGGAATATCTTCAGAAAGAACAGAAGATTTTAAAGCTAAGGGAAAAACGGATTCATGAAAGAATTGTTGACATTAATCAATCCTTACAAGTGAAAACAGATAAAATTGTCATTAAAACCATAGAAGAGCGTTACTGTGTTCAGATGAATGAGCACATTACCAGAGATGAAGAAGTAGACTTTCTGGTGAAGAAGTTAGAGCAAAAACATGAAGAGAAGATACGAGACTTTGGAAATCAAACCATAGGGGCATTTTATGACATGGAAGATGTGATTTGGGGAGATGCCAGTGTGTATGAATCCATATTTTTTGTACTGGAGATGAAAACAAAAGATTATGATTTTATTCTTCCAAAAGGCAAGTACTTATCTTATTATTTCAGAGGGACTTATGAGCAGAATCAAGAATGTTGTGAAAAAGTGTTAAAATACGCCAAAGAAAACAACCTAGAAAATGACGGCAAACTATTTGAGTTTTACCATATAGATAATCGAGATACTATAGATGAAAGAGAGTTCTTAACGGAGATTCAACTTAGGCTCATCTAAGATAAATGGTGAGTTAGAAAGAATACTATTTGATGAGCATGGATTGAGGCGATTTACTCAACCAGAGAGCAAATAATAACAATATGGAGGATAAAAAGAAATGACTAAGAATGAAAGCAAAGGAAGGGAAATCTCCCTACAACGGGCAGAAAAATTAAAATCCTATCGCAAGATAGAATTGGGCATACCAAAAGGAACAGATGAATCTTCTATTACAAGCTACCAGAAGCAAAAAGCAAAACTGAAAGAGATGTTTGGGGCAGGGGAAGAACAATGGAAGGATTGGAAATGGCAGGTGGAGCACCGCATTGACAAGGTAGAGGATTTAGCTAAAGTGATTGAGCTTTCAGATAAAGAAAAAGAAGAGATGGAAGAGTGTGCGGGGACCTATCGTTTTGCAATCACTCCTTATTACCTAGCCTTAATTGATCCTGTTAATCCATTGGATCCTATCCGGGCAATGTGTACCCCATCCATTCATGAGCTGGAAGGGTCTGGAGAGGCAGATCCTATGGCGGAGGAATTTACCAATCCAGCAGGAGTGGTGACCCGTCGTTATCCTGACCGATTGATTATTAATGTAACCAATGTTTGTGCCATGTATTGTAGACATTGTCAAAGAAGAAGGCGAATCGGTGGCACGGATTGTGGAGCCAGTAGGGAGGAAATCGACGAAAGCCTAGAGTATGTAAGAAACAGTCCAGAAGTAAGAGAAGTGCTGGTAACAGGTGGTGATGCTTTGCTGTTAGAGGATGACCAATTGGAATATATTTTGTCTAGTTTGAGAGAGATGCCTCACATAGAGGTGATTCGCTTTGGTTCTAGAGTGCTTGTAACTTTGCCCATGAGAATTACCGACAATTTAATTGATATCATCAAGAAGTATCACCCAATATTTCTAAACACCCATTTCAATCATCCTATTGAGTTGACCCCAGAGGCCATAGAGGCTTGTTCGAAACTTGCTAATGCAGGAGTGCCCTTAGGCAATCAAATGGTACTTTTGAAAGGAGTCAATGACGACAAATATATTGTTCAACTTTTGAATCAAGAGCTATTAAAAGCAAGAGTAAGACCTTATTACATTTTTCTTGCAAAAAATGTAGTGGGCACCACTCATTTTGGCACCACCATAGACAAAGGCCTTGAGATTATGGAATATTTAAGAGGGCGGCTGACAGGGATGGGCATTCCTACCTTTGCAGTTAATGCTCCCAATGGTCTTGGGAAGATTCCTTTGCTACCGGAATATGTTGTGGAAAGAACTCCAGATAAAGTGGTTCTTCGCACCTGGGAAGGGGAGCTTGTGGAGTATCCTAATGTGTAGAGCAATGACATTGAAGATTTAGGGAGAAAGAAGATGTTAAATCAATTTTCTCGCACCCAACTTTTAGTGGGAGCAGAAGGAATGAAAAGATTAGAGAATGCTCATGTTGCCATCTTTGGCATTGGTGGAGTGGGAGGATATACAGTAGAGGCTTTGGTTCGTAGTGGACTAGGCACCATCGATATTATCGATGATGATAAGATATGCTTAACCAACCTAAACCGTCAGTTGCTTGCCACCAGGAAAACCATTGGCAAACACAAAGTAGATGTAATGAAGGAGCGGATTCTAGAGATTAATCCAAAGGCAGTTGTGAACATTTATCAATGTTTTTACCTGCCAGAGAATGCTCACGAGTTTGATTTTACTCAGTATGATTACATCATAGACGGGGTAGATACAGTGACAGCCAAAATTGACATTGTCCTCCGTGCTAAGGAACATGGAATCCCTGTGATTAGTTGTATGGGAGCAGGGAATCGTCTGGATGCCTCAAAGGTTACAGTAACAGATATATATAAAACCCAGATGGACCCTTTGGCCAGAGTCATGCGAAGAGAATTAAGAAAGCGACATGTGAAATCTTTAAAAGTAGTTTATTCGACAGAGGAGCCAACAAAGCCTTTAGAGGATCGGGCACTTAGTTGTCGTTCCAACTGTGTCTGTCCTCCTGACGTAGAGCGAACCTGCCTTGAACGACGAGATATTCCGGGGAGCATTTCTTATGTTCCAGCAGTGGCAGGGTTGATGTTGGCCAGTGAGGTGATTCGAGATCTTATAGGGCTGAACATTTGAATAAATGTTTGAATGGATGGAGTTTGTATGACGGTGAGTTAGTTATGAATTTGAAATTGTAACGATAAAGATAACGCGAATAATATGGGGGGTAATTGAAACATAAAGTTATGTTCGGAAAATAAGCTACAGAAGATTAGAAGGGGTTAGATAATAAAAATGGAAAATATAAAAGCAAAGAAAGTAGAAATATCCATAGAGGAGTTAAATGAGCTGCAAAAAAGCTCCTATATACTTATTGACATTAGGGAAGAGACTGCTTATAGTCATGGACATTTACAAGGGGCGGTAAATGTCCCTCTTAGTGAAGTGGAAAAGGACTTAAGAGAATACTCAGAAGAGTATATGAGAGAAAAAGTAGTAGAAATACTTGGGGAAAAAGCGAAAGAGAATGCAGGTGAAATACTAGAAAAAGTGCGTAAGAAGGTGAAGATTATTCTCTACTGTGCCAAAGGGGAATTAAGTGATCAACCTGCCAAAGAGCTTTGTGAAAAAGGCTATCAGGCATACCATTTAGCAGGAGGTTACATTGCCTGGCTTAGAGAGCATTTTGAAAAAGTAGAGAAAGAATCAGCGAAGGCAAAAGAGCCTCCTCACTTGAAAATAGAAAAAAGCATCCGTAAGAAGTTCAACCGTAGGCTCTTTAGCCAATTTGCCAAAGCCATTAATCGGTATCAGCTATTGGAAGAGGGAGATAAAGTTGCCGTGTGTATTTCAGGGGGCAAAGACTCCATGCTCATGGCAAAGCTTTTCCAAGAATTAATGCGTCATAATAAATATCACTTTGAGCTGGTATTTTTAATTATGAATCCCGGATATAGCCCAGATAATCTGGAAATCATCAAAAACAATGCCAAGCTGTTGGACATTCCTTATACTATCTTTGAGACAGATATATTTGACAGCGTCTTTAATGTGGAAAAGTCTCCTTGTTATCTCTGTGCCAGAATGCGTAGAGGTCATCTGTATAACAAGGCAAAAGAGCTGGGTTGCAACAAGATTGCCTTAGGCCATCATTATGATGATGTGATTGAAACCATCCTCATGGGTATGCTTTACGGTGCTCAGGTGCAAACCATGATGCCCAAGCTTTACAGTACCAACTTTGAAGGCATGGAGCTGATTCGACCCATGTATTTGGTTCGCGAGGCTGACATTAAGCATTGGCGAGACTATAATAACTTGTATTTCATTCAATGTGCTTGTCGTTTTACAGAGACCTGTAACACCTGCCAACCCGATGGCACAGCCACCTCCAAGCGAATGGAAGTTAAGCAGTTAATCGCCAAGATGAAAGAGACCAACCCATTTGTAGAATCCAATATTTTTAAAAGTGTAGAAAATGTAAATCTAGACACAGTGATTGCTTACAAAAAAGAAGGGGTGAAACACCACTTTTTAGATGAGTATAGTGGAGACAAAGAGAGGACTTATCACAAGTAGAGATCGTGTTTGATTTCTTTGTAATTCCTACACCAGAATAGAAAAAGGGCATGTTTATTTACTGCTATAGCCAGCTATAAGTACATCTTTTTGCACATATATAGCTGGGTATAATTTTTCCAAATAACAAACAGGGTGCGATTTTGAAAAGTAGTGTAATATTTCTTTCTTTCCTAGAGTTTAATCCTTATATAGAGTGAATAAAAATTACGGTGCCCCCCTACCCTGAGGCAATCCCCGTAAGTTTTGTCAACTAACGATAAAGGAATAACTTTAAGTGTGTGAAATCATAGAAGGATTTTACTAAGAAGCTACAACGACCACCCGTTTGCGGGAGAGTTCTAGCCCATAGGAGGAAGAAAAGTGAAAAAGCATTGGAAAAAAATAATCCCACTAGTTCTAATGGTAACGCTAGTTGTGGGAACCATTCTTATCTTATTGCCAGGAGACGAAGACCATGGACAGGCTACTCTGCCCATAGGTGGTTTGGAAGCTTATGCGGTGGATTATGTGTTCTCTCCTCGAGAAGACTTTATGGTAACCAGAGAGGGAGTGGAACATCTATCTCCTTCTGAAGCATTGGAAAGAGGGACGCCTAGAGAGGGCTACATCTTAGCTCCTACCCTTTTTGGCTTCAAAGGAATCGATACCATCAGCTCTTTTGTCTTACAAACACCTGGAGGGTACAACATTGACTTTCCAGCAATCTCTATTGATGGGCAATTAGAGCCACATATCACCCGTTATGATATCAATACCTTTATTGTCACCCCTGCTATTCCTCTTACTTCCAATCAAGTATACATTTTTAGATTAGCAAGAGAAGAAATCCCAGACATTACCTGGGCATTTCAGGTGGCACCTCATTTTGAGATCACCTCAACTCTCCCCGCTCATCAGTCCACCAATGTACCGGTACGTACCGGCATTGAGGTGACTTTTTCCATGGGGGAGAATATAGACATTTCCAATTATTTCAGCATATATCCCCATGTAGAAGGGCGATTTATCACCAGAGACTCCACTTCTATCTTCATGCCTACGGACCCTCTTGCTGAAGGGCAGATCTATACCGTGACCATTGCTCCAGGGATACATTTACCAAATACCAGTGAGATGATTACCACAGCTTATGGCTTTTCTTTTGAGACCACTTTAGATGGAGTCGCATCCAGAGGAGATTCTAGGGTGTTCTTTTCCAGCCCTATGGTAGAGTTTCCAACCTTTGCCCAGCCTAGTGTGAACTATTGGTTTAACTATAACAGGGATGGCAGACGACCCTCTATAGAGATGGAGATTTATCAATTTGAGGATGTGTTTGCAACCATAGAAGCCTATAACCAATTGATTGGGGTGCCCAGTTGGTCCAGTTTCGCTCATATTGAACGGATGGTAGATACTTCTGGATTAACAAGGATTTCCACCACTACGGTCACGGAAAGGCAAGGAGATTCAGACTGGGACGAAACATTTACTCTCCCCAGTACTTTGCCACCAGGATTCTACCTTCTTCAAGCCTCTACAGACACTGGTGTTAGTCAGATGTTGATTCAGATTACAGATATAGCAGTACAGTTGGTAGCTGACGATGAGAGAGCCCTTTTATGGATCAATGATATGACAACAGGTCAGCCTATTACTGGCGCAACGGTATACGATCCTGGAAGCGCTAGCACATTCCAAAGCAATGAGCACGGTATCGTAGTGGCAGACGGGGCATTGTCTGTAGGGGGATATTTGATTATTGTCACGGAAGAAGGGAAAGAAAGTGTTATTTTTGCAGGTGGTCAAGGGATAATGCCCTCTCCTCGAATCATAGTTTCAGAGCCTTGGGGAGGAGATTGGGGTTGGGGCTGGGGAACTCCCAGTGGCAACAATGATTATTGGACCGCCCTGCAATTGGATCGAACCTTATTTCAACGGAGTGACACCCTTTCTTTCTGGGGATTTGTTCAGAATCGCCGAGTGGAAGAGGAGGTCTCTCATGTAACGGCAGTGCTGTCTGAGCATTCCTGGTGGCACTCTCTCCAAAGGGATACTCTTCATCGTCAGAATGTGCCCGTGAGATACGGTGCTTACTCAGGAGAGGTGAACCTGCCTCACCTAGAGCCAGGCTCTTACCAGTTAGCCATCTACCATGGAGACATTCGATTAAGTTCCACCTTTTTTACCATCATGGATTATGTAACGCCTCCTTATCGACTGACGGTGACATCTAGCCAAAATGCTGTGTTTGCAGGAGAAGAGGTTACTTTTACTGCTAGAACGGAATTTTTTGAGGGGACTCCAGTACCAGAGTTGGAACTTTCTTATAGTATCTGGGGCTGGGAGTTAGGAGGAGACTCTAGGGGCAGTGCCTACACCAACGAAGAAGGAGAGGTGGAAATTACCGCCACTCCTATTCCCCAGAATAACTCCGTTCAGGGAGAGCGATGGCTGGAATTTTCAGCAGAAGCCACTCTGCCAGAGATGGGCTGGACCCACCAGCGGACCAATGTTCGTGTCTTTGTCAACGACATTCATATGAGAGGAGAGGCCAGTCGAGAAGGTGAAGAAGCAAATCTAACCGTAAATCTTCACACCATTATCCTCAATCGATTAAATGATGGAACATACGATTCATGGAGTGATTTTCTAGACCGTCCCATCCAGGGACAAAGCATCTCTGTGGATATACAAGAGATTTACTGGGAGTCTATTCGTGAAGGGGAGCGATACTGCCATATCACCAGACAGGTGATACCAAGATATCGATACGAGCGACGAGAAAGAGTGGTGGAAAGTTTTGAGATAACCACAGATGAAGAGGGCAACGCCACAAGAGAATTTCAAGTACCCGATCGTGACAGGGCTAGCTATCAAGCTCGTCTAACCACTACAGATGGCAATGGTCGCCAGATGGTACAATATGTATTTATTGGACGAGACTTTTCTTGGTTTTTCTGGAACGCAGAAGATGACGGCCTGTTTCTTGATGGAGTCAATGAAGAGGGTTATAGTGTTGGAGACACCGTGGAACTTACCATTATGCAAGGAACAGAAGAGGTAACCCAGGGGAATTTCTTGTTTGTGGTGGTGCAAAATGGAATTTTAAGCTATCATCTGGGAGTGAATCCTCTTGTTTTTGAATTTGAAGAAAAGCACGTTCCCAACGTGCAAGTCTACGCTTTTCATTTTAATGGACATACCTATCAAAGCGGTTGGAATATGTCTCAGCGATTACGCTTCCATAATCCGGATAAGGAACTGGAAATCGCTGTGACCAAAGACCAAGAAACTTACAGACCAGGAGAGTGGGTAGAAATCACGGTAACCACCACAGATAAAGAGGGCAATCCAAAGGCAGCCAATGTGAATGTTAGCTTAGTGGATGAGGCATTGTTTGCCCTTATGGATATGGAGATAGATACTTTTCAGATGTTGTATGCCAGTATTGATGATGGACTCCGAATCAATCTCTCTAGCCATAGAACTTTTATTAGTGATGGCATAGATGATTTGTGGGCAACACCAGTAGAAGGTCAAGCCTTTGGATTTTTCGATGCACACAGGGCTACAGCTGGGATTGAGATGGCAGTGGAAGAAGCAGAGATGGATGCTGGGGGAGCGGGAGGACAAGATGCTAGAGTGAGAGAGCGATTTGAAGACACGGCGATTTTCGCCAGCCTTCGTACCAACGATCAAGGAGTGGCAACCTTCACTTTTAGGCTACCAGATAACATTACATCTTGGCGAGTCACCGCCTCTGGGATTACCAATGATTTGTACGCAGGCAATAGTATTCAGAATCTACAGGTTACTCAGCCTATGTTCTTGCACTACACTTTGAATAGCACCTTCTTAGTTGGAGATATTCCCTATATTGGGGTAAATGCTTATGGAACAAGCTTAACTGGTGGAGAAGAAGTGACTTTTGAGGTGTGGCGAGAAGAGAGACCAGATGACATTCGCCGAGGAACAGGAGTAGCCTTTGAACGAGTGAACATCCCTCTTTGGGAGAAGTCCCAAGAAGGGTTTGGAAACTTGATTATTCAAGCTACTGTAGGAGAGTTTCAGGACGCAGTGCAACATTCTTATCAAGTGGTGGCCTCTCACCGTCAGGTGGAAAGGGCAAGATTTTATGAAGTGAGCACTGACACAGTATTTGAGATTCCCTCTGTGGGATTAACCAATATTACTTTTATGGATCGGGGAAGAGGGCAGTTTTTAAGTGATTTAGTAGGGATGCGCCATATCTGGCGAAATGGGGTTAGAATCGAAGGCTTTGTGGCCAAAAGAGAAGCCACAGCACTGATAGAAAGGCATTTCCCTGAAACCAATCTATTTAGGGCGACCCCGTCTTTTGATCTGATGGACTACCAAAAGGAAGATGGAGGAATTGCCATACTTCCCTACGGCAATTCAGACTTATTAACCACAGTAACTCTCCTGCCATTCATCAAAGAGGACATAAATCTGGTGGCATTGAGAGAGTATTTGATGAACATTTATCACACTTCAACCACAGAGAATCGCATTCTTGCTCTTTATGGTTTGGCGATTTTAGGAGAGCCAGTTCTACTGGATTTGCAAGAGTTTGCCTTGTTAACAGACCTGTCCATTAGAGACAGAGCTTATCTGGCACTGGGGTTGGCTAGCTTTGGAGAAATCCTCCATGCAAGGGAGTTGTACGATCGATATATTGCTCCATACATTCAATCCATTGCCCCTAATTATCGAGTGAATACAGGGGGAAGTAGAGAAGAGATGCTGAAGACCACTTCCATTGTGGCCATATTGGCAGCACGTCTGGGTCAGCCAGAAAGCATTGGCCTTCACAATTATAGTATGATGCACCGTAGAGTAGACCCCATCATTCAGATTGAGCGATTGCAGTTTATTATCTACGAGATGGAGAACTACACAGAGGTTGCTCCTACCATTACTTACACGCTATTTGGAGAAACCAT
>JGI20163J15578_10000640_pt1 | contig 14465 bp, 17 predicted proteins | sample TergutCu122P1_FD_15578 | JGI IMG/M metagenome (IMG submission 15578)
ATCTGCAATCCTAGCATCGTATTCATCTTCATATTTTGCCAGCATTCCCTCGCGTATACTTTCAGAAAGAGTTTTACCTTCGAATTTGGCCATTGCTTGCATGAATGCTTTCTCTTGGTCAGACATTTTGATGGTTACAGTTGCCATATCATCACCTCCCTTGGTAACACCATTGTATTACAAAGGGGAAGGGGTTGTCAAGCTTGAAGACTAACAATGATTAGAGAAAATCGTATGTCTAATTCATTTGTTTGTCAATTATCCGTTTTGAGTTTTTTAACCACTCCTTGATACCTTGGGTTAACCTCCCGTTGGGAGAATGCAGGGTTATCTACAATCGCATCCACCTTACTAGAAGAGTCGATGATGGAATGAATGCGTTTTACAAAAATTTCGAGAAGCTAAGGTGATAGGTAAAAATAATTGTTGACAAGACCAGTCTATAAGTGGTAGACTAGACAAGGGTTCAGTCTATTGCTTATAGACTGAGTCTGAATGTTTATTTTGGAGGAAAAACTGTGGCCAAGAATATTAACCTGACAGAAGCAGAAGAAAAGCTTGCAAATCTCATTTGGAGAGAAGGAGCAATCCTGTCGCCAGACTTGGTTGAGCTTGCAGGAAAAGAACTTGGTTGGAAGAAATCTACAACCTATACCATCCTTAGGAAATTATGTGACAAAGGCGTACTGAAAAATGAAAACACTCAGGTGTCAGCATTGCTTACCCGTGAAGAACAAATGGCACGGCAAAGTAAACATTACATTGAGGATGCATTTGGTGGGTCTCTACCAAGGTTTGTTGCATCATTCTTCCGTGGCGGAAATCTTTCGCCAGAAGAGGTGTCAGAGCTTCGACGATTGATTGATGAGTATGATGAGGACGAGGTAAATGATTAACTTATTTATTACAATTCTTAATATGAGCTTAACAGGGGCATTTGTTATAGGAGCCATATGTCTCACTCGATTGATTCTTCGAAAAAGTCCTAAAATCCTTCTCTATTGCTTGTGGATAGTAGCAGGGTTTCGGCTTGTGTTTCCCTTTTCAATCGAAAGTTCTTTTAGTTTGATGCCCTTTGGAACTCAGGTAATACCAGTGGATATTGCCATGGATTCCACATGGTATACGAATGACTTCTCTGTAGTAGCCTTGTTGGATGGCGGTAGCTCGTCTCAAATGTGGATGACGATTGGTTTGATGGTATGGCTTGCTGGAGTGTTTTTCATGCTCATACGCGGCGTGAACTCCCTTGCAATCCTCAAAGGCAAATTAAAAGAAGCGACAAATGTTGAAGCTAACGTATATCAAGTTGAAACTTTAAAAACGCCCCTTGTGATAGGTGTTTTTTCACCAAAAATTTATCTTCCAGCTCATTTGTCAGCAAAGGAGCGCAAGCTTATTGTTCTCCATGAACAAGCCCATATCAGAAGGCGGGATCATGTGGTGAAGTTTGTAGCATATTTCATATTGTGTTTACACTGGTTTAACCCATTGGTTTGGCTGGCATTTTCCCTGATGAATATGGATATGGAGATGTCTTGTGATGAGCGTGTGTTAAAGGAACTTGGTATTGGAGGCGAAGTAAAAAAGAGTTATTCATCGGCGTTATTGTCTCTTGCAACCGAACAGCCCATTGTCCCCAGAAGCACTCTTGCTTTTATTGACGGCGACGTTCGACCCAGAGTGAAGAATATATTGAACCTTAAGAAGCAATCATTTGTGGTTTTTGTAATGTCGATGTTGCTGGTAGTTGTATTAAGCGTAGGGTTTTCAGTGAACAGAGTGAATACCTATGCAACAAACTACGATGTAAACCAAGAAGCAAACCAAGCTGATTTCTTCCACACTCACCCATGCTGTGAGTAGGCATAGAAGAATACGACGAAATAGCACTTTGAGGCGTGTTTGACCCCCTATCACTAGGCAGTCTGGACTCGACGAATAAAGGAGAACCAAGTGAAATATTTGACCTTACTTGTTATGGCGGTTGCGTTAACATTTCTTTTAATAGGCTGTAACATAAACAGTGAGTCTGCTACAGAAACGGATGCGAGTCCATATTCCTCAGTTACAATTGGAGATACAATCCAATTGGGAGAATTTGACTGGCTTGTGCTTGACATTCAAGAGGGCAATGCTTTAGTTATCAGCGAGAAGATTCTGTCCCAACGGGTATGGCATCATGAACAACAGCTGTTAATATGGGAGCAGAGCGATATCCGTCAATATCTGAATGAAGAATTTCTATACAACACTTTTACTGAAGAAGAGAGAGCATTAATCGTTGAAACAAGTGTGGTAAATAACATCAATCCTTGGTTTGGCTCCGCAGGAGCGGGGGCAGACACTATGGATAGAATATTTCTGTTAAGCGTGGAGGAAGTGGTACAATACTTTGGAGACAGTGGCTTGCTTGAAGAATTGTCAGGGCGGTCACATGCATACCTATCAGGAATTGTCTTGACTGACGAGTACAATGATACTCGAAGAGCAACAGCCATAGAGGATGACATCACATCCTGGTGGTGGCTTAGAACTCCAGGCAGGGCTGTCACTCCTAGACTGGACGCTTCGGCGGCAGCAGTTTCTGGAGGCGGTGACCTGGTGGTGTATGGGATTTATCTCATCGCCGAAGGTGGTGTTCGACCCGCTTTATGGTTAGGCATAGAAGGGTCGAAGTAATGCGGTTGTAGCTGAACGAGTTCGAATCTTGCTAATCAATCCAGCGATATTGAACGATTCGGGAGATACAATCTGAGAAAGGAGAAGAGTGCTAAACATGGGAAAGAAGAAATTTGTTGTGGCAATGGTGACATTGTTATGTGTGTTGTTAATCTACGTATTTAGCAACGCGATTAGCGGCAACAATCCAGCGGATAATGTGGATGTTTGGATTGGTGATGAGTATTACATCGCAGAAGTGAGACATGTTATTGAAAACTTTGACGAGTATTATGGAAAAACTATAAGAATTGAAGGAATCTTTTTTGAGCACGGTGTTGATACGATTTATCGTATGGTTATGAGAAAGGACTTTTCTTGCTGAGGTCCTGATAGGAATGTCGGCCTTCAGGTGGAATGGCAAACAGGAAATGAATACCCAGAAAACGACAGCTGGGTAGAAGCGATAGGTACATTAGGATTTATTGAACGTGATGGAGCTAGACTTAGAGCGATACATCTGACTTCTCTTGATGTTCTTGAAGAAGAAGGGAATAGGTTTGTTACTCAATAAGGANAAGTNNGTAGGTGAGGNNAAACAAAAGAGAGNGTCAAATATTANCTGAGTTCACAGCTTATCGAAGAATCACATACAGGTAGGGACGATAAAATCGCCCTAACTGTATGTGTAAAAGACGGTTACCCCCACTGATACCCTCGTTGCGTTGGGGTAGACCCTGCAGGTTTTGTTTATGAAGTGCTAAGGTTTCGCGAATTTCAAATGGGGCTGCTTCGGATCTTTTGCATAACGGATATAAAAGACAATCACAGAGATAATCTTGGCAAGTTCAATGGCAATCCCCATCGGGTTCCAACGAAAGTCCCCATACAGAATGTTCAGGGGAGTTTGTGTTAGGAGTACGATGATTGCATAAAAGGTAACCGCAATGCGAACATAGTGAACTCCGGGTAGATATTGACAGATGACAAAACTAATGGCCGCAATCATGCCAAGGATGTGTAGCCATCTTACCTGGGCTGGCGAATTAATAATTGCCAAAGTCCCAGCCACCAATGCCACTCCAATCATAATCAGCAAGAAATTAATCCCAAACTCTTTACTTTCAGGGGTATTCTTGGCAAATACACGCCAGAAGATTAAGTTACGGAAGGCGCTATATACCGAAGCCACCATTAAAGAAAGCTGGGTGTCCATTCCTGTAGACATCCCTATGGAAAAAAACATGGTGAACCAGAAAAAGCTTCCAATTCCTGTAACAAGAAAATATTTGTCCTTTTTTTTGATTTGGTAGGAAGCAAATTCAAAACATATTGTGATAACACCTAAGATCTGAGTGATAATAAACCATGTATTCATAAATTATTGAGCCTCCTAATCTATATAAAGTTTTCGTACTTTTTACCGTATGCAACCACTAACGCTCCAGGTCCTGCATGAGTTCCTATAGTGACACCAACTTCTGCGATTGGATTGGTGATTGGTAGGCCTAATGAGGACTCAATCTTACTTTTTACTTTCATGGCATCATCTGCTTTTAGGATATGACCAATACTAATGTTTACTTTATCCTTATCATCCTCTAGTGCGGCGGCCACACCCTCAGCAATCCATTGCAATACTTTTTTATTGCCACGAACGCTATCCAGTTGTTCAACCGTACCCTCCACAAGATGCAGTATAGGACGTAGACCTAGAATGCCACCTACCAGTGCAGTGGTTGGACCCACTCTTCCGCCACGTCTTAGGTATTCCAAGCTTTCTAATGTAAAATAGATACGAATGGTCTTTTTGATTTCTTCCGCAATAACAGCAGTTACTTCTAGATTTAAGCCTGCGTCGCGCATTCTTATGATTTCTCGAAGGAGAAGTCCTTCTCCAACAGCGGCATTTAAAGAATCAACTACCAGAATCGTTCTCTCTGGAAATTTTTCTTTAAGGGTAGTAGCTGCAAGGGTTGCGCTGTTATAGGTGCCACTAAGTTTGGAAGAGATGGTTAGAGAGAGAATGTCTTTTCCTTCTTCTAGGTAAGGGGTATAGGCATCCATATAGTCCGCAGGACTAGGTTGCGCTGTTTTAGGGAAAAGGGTTTTGTCTTCTAATAGGCGTTTAAAATACTCTTCCTTGGTAATATCAATCCCTTCTTTTAGAAAAATTTCTTGGTCTAAGGTGACATAAAAGGGCACGATTTCAAGGTTGTGCTTTTTGACCTCTTCTGTTGTGAAATCGCATCCACCGTCTGAAATAATTTGAAACATAAGTTACCTCCTTCATAAGCGTTCTGTTATGGTACAAGAGAATCGAACTTATGAGTTCGGATCTCTTGTACCATTGTGGACAGAAAAAAAAAGAAAAGGTTGCATAGAAGATAAAAATTGACATAAGGTTGGGCTTATGCTAATCTAGCAGTTATATAGCAGATAAAGCGATTTACTTTATCTTGGAGGAAAGATGAATAGACAAGCTGGGAAAATTAACTTAAAGAGAAGAACTGCTCTTATCATTTCAATTTGTTTGATAGGAATTATTATTCTTTTTAGATCATATATTGTGATTCAGACCGACCATAGTCATGTATACAATGATAATGGTTGTGTGGTGTGTTTTAATGTTCAAAGTGCAGAATATGTACTGAGACAACTTGGAATGGCAACGAAGATTATTTTGTTGCTTACCTTTTCTTTGTTAATCTCAATGGAGCTACTCAGCGAAAATGCGGTTTTTTCAAACTGTAATTCCCTTATTCAATTAAAAGTTCGGATGGACAATTGAGGCGGTATTACCGCCGATACCTCTTGAGCTAACAGGCTTTTACGAGTGGTCAAGAGGGGAGCTCACGACTTTTATACAATCTATTGCGAGTCAATAGAATTTAAGCATCGTAAGCTCACGTTAAATTGTCCCTGTAGGAAAGTAGCATTTTAACTATGAACAAATGCGGTAGAACTCTCGTGTAAGCACGCTTGTACCCGTAAGGGTGAAAGAGTTATACCTTCTTAGATTGTACATAGTTTTGTTTACTTATGTGAAAAAATTGAACGAATCGATTGTACTAACCTTTTATTAAGAGGAAAAAGTAGGAGTCGGTTTGATTTTAGGAGGAATTGAAAAAATGAAAAAAATATTAGTATTATTACTAGTTATGATATTTTCAGCGATTGGGGTGATAGGGTGTAGCCGCGAAGAGGTGGTGGAAGAACCCCAAGTAGAGATGGGGGAAGAAGTTGTGGAGGAAGAAGTCGAAGAGTTCGTAATTGTAACCACGATATTTCCGCAGTATGACTGGACCAGGCAGATTTTAGGATCACAGATTGAAAACGTAGATTTGATTCTACTTCAAGATACGGCAATTGATTTACATAATTTCCAGCCGACAGTTTCTGATATTGCAACGATATCCACAGCGGATATGTTTATCTATATTGGAGGAAAGTCGGACGGCTGGGTAGAAGAGGCTTTGAGCAATGTGGTTAATGAAGATATAATCACCATCAACTTAATGGATGCATTGGCAGAAAGAATAAATTTGATTGAGCTTGACCATCATCACCATCATGACCATCATCACGACCATGTTTGTGATGCTGACCACGACCATGACAACCATGATTATGATGCTGACCACGACCATGACAACCATGATTATGATGCTGACCATCATCACCACGATTATGATTGTGATGATGACCATCATGACCACCATCACGACCACCATCACGACTATGACTGTGATGATGACCATCATGACCACCATCACGACCACCATCACGACTATGACTGTGATGATGACCATCATGACCACCATCACGACTATGACTGTGATGATGACCATCACGACCATGACCACGATCACGACCATGTCTGTGATGATGACCACCATCATCATGACGAGGAATATGACGAGCATATTTGGTTGTCTTTAAGAAATGCAAGGGTTTTATCAAGTTATATTACAGAAGCACTTTCTGCTATGGATCCAGCAAATGCTGACTACTATCACAGCAATTTGGAAAGTTTTCAAGAAGAGTTAGCCGCATTGGATGGAGAGTTTGTGATTATGACAACTGAAGCAACTACCAATGTTGTGGTATTCGGAGATCGTTTTCCTTTCAGATACTTGATGAATGATTATCACATAAGAACCTATGCTGCTTTTGACGGCTGTTCTGCTGAAACAGAGGCAAGCTTTAGCACCATTGTATTTTTAGTGGGTATTGTGGATGAGATGGAGTTGGACCATATTTTAGTCATTGATGGTTCTGATTTTTCCATTGCGGAAACCATCAGAGACGCGACCCAGGCAGGAAATCAAGAAATTTTAGTACTGGATTCTATGCAATCTGTCACAGCGTCAGATGTGGAAGGCGGAGTGACCTTCCTATCCATTATGGAAAGTAACTTAGAAGTACTTCGAGCAGCATTGAATTAAGGAGGCGTATGATGGCGCAAATATCTTGTGAAAATGTAACCTTAGGTTACGACGGCAATGTAGTGATGTCGGATTTGAGTTTCAAGGTACATCAAGGGGACTATCTGTGTATTGTGGGAGACAATGGCTCAGGAAAAAGTACCTTGATGAAAGGAATATTAAAGTTAAAAGCTCCTATGTCAGGAGAAATCACTCTTGGAGAAGGGGTAAGGCAGAATCAAATTGGTTACTTGCCCCAACAAACCGCCATCCAAAGAGATTTCCCCGCTTCTGTTAAGGAAGTGGTTCGTTCGGGGTGTTTGAATCGTACAGGGTTGCGCCCATTCTACAATGCTTCTGAGAAGCAGATGGCAAAAGAGAATATTGGACGAGTGGGATTAACGGATTTAGCTAAGAAGTGTTATCGAGAGCTTTCAGGTGGCCAACAACAAAGGGTTCTTCTAGCCAGAGCTCTTTGCGCCACTGAAAAGCTGCTCTTATTAGATGAGCCTGTTGCTGGACTAGATCCTAATGCAACAGAAGAAATGTATGCAATGATTGAGGAGTTGAATGAAGATGGAATTACTGTGGTTATGATTTCTCATGACATTGAAGCAGCGACCAAACACAGCACTCACATTTTGCATTTGGGAAGTCAGAAGGCTTTGTTTTTTGGAACAGTAGAAGAGTACCTAGCCAGTGATGTAGGGAATATCTATGTAAGAAGGGAGGCTTCAAATGACTGATATTATCAATCAATTGTCCCGTTATTTTGAGTTTTCTTTTGTATGGTATGCCTTAATTGTTGGGGTTTTAATCGCCCTATGTTCTTCTTTACTTGGGGTTACTTTAGTTCTTAAACGATTCTCCTTTATTGGAACAGGGCTCTCCAATGTGGCCTTTGGAGCAGTGGCCATTGCCATGGTGCTAAATCTTACCAATAACTTTTTGTTGGTTCTTCCAATAACGATTTTATGTTCGGTGTTGCTAATGTATATGGGGAACAATGCCAAGATAAAGGGAGACGCGGCCATTGCCATGATTTCTGTAGGAGCCCTAGCAATGGGGTATTTGATTTTAAATATGTTTGCCGCTACGGCTAATTTAGCAGGAGATGTCTGTGCTACTTTGTTTGGTTCCATCTCTATTCTTACTCTATCCGTGCCAGAGGTTTGGTTAAGTGTAATCATGTCTGCTACGGTGATTGGGGTGTTTGTGCTATTTTATCATAAGATATTCGCAGTAACCTTTGATGAGGATTTTTCTACGGCTACTGGAGTAAAAGCGAAAACTTACAATCTGCTACTGGCCGTGATTATTGCAGTGATTATTGTTTTGGCCATGCGGTTAGTAGGGGCTTTGTTGATTTCCGCTTTGATTATTTTCCCAGCTTTGTCTGCTATGAGAGTGTTCAAAAGTTTCTTGTCTGTGACCATATGCTCGGTGATTTTCGCAGTGATTTGTGCAGTATTAGGGATTTTGACAGCAATTATTTTAGCCACGCCAGTGGGTTCTACTATTGTAGCCATTAACATTATTGGATTTATACTCTTTGGATTGATTGGTTTAGTAGGAAGGAGAGGGTGATGAGGAAAAGATTAAGGTGTAAGGTGCTCCCCCTTTTGTTAGTGCTTATGTTGTTGCCAATGGTATTGGTTGGATGTGGTGGCTCTAACGGAGGAGGTTCCGAAGGAGACAACATAGATGTGAATTTAAGCACATTAAGCGCTACCATGCTGTTTGCAGAAATCACCAACATTACGAATAATCCTGAAGGTTATTTGGGACAGGTGATTAAAATTCATGGAGGGTATTTTAACTTCTACGATGGGGAACGCAATCAATATATACATTTTGTGCTGGTTTTGGATGAGGCAGGGTGTTGCAATGAAGGGTTCCAATTTCGAGTAGGTGAAGAGTTTGGTTCCCCTGAGGACTTATTTGAGATAGAGGAAGAAATTGAGATTATAGGAGTTTTCAGTAGTTGTGAAGGGGATGAGTGGGGCAGATATTACTTGGCAGTGGAAGAGTTGAATGCATTGTGATTTCTTTCCATTGAGGTTCGTTTTTTAGGGAAAAAGGTTAGTGATAGGGTGAGAGGAATAAGTTGACTTATTCCTCTCACCCTAATAAAATTCAAGTGCGCCTTTGAGTTATACTTCACAAAGGCTGTGGTTTAGAAAGACGTACTCGAGGGATACAAATGATTTCTCTAATTTGAGTTTCTAGAAAGTTGTTGGTGTGACAAGGAATCACAACAATTGCAGTATCGGCTCCTCTTAAGGTTCCAGCAATAGAAATCACTTCATCTTCAACACCCACCATACCACAGTCAGCGGCCATAGTAGCAATTTCTAAGCAGACTTTAAAACCTTCGCCTTGCATCTTTAAAATCTGCGCGACCAATTGAACGTGTGTAATTCCCCCGTATCTTTGATTAATGGCACGGTCTATACCCGCAAACACATGAGTATTGTGGATGATAGAAACACCAGCTTCTTTTAGAAGAGCACGATTTTCTTCTTTGAAAGTGGTGGCACCAGGTTTGCCAAATCCATACATTGGAGCGACTACCACCAGCTCCTTGGGTTTGAAATAGTCTAAAGCAAGAACAGCACTATTTCCGTAGTCACTGGCAACGAGCACTTTATTTATGCTTAATTCTTTCATCCGTTCTTTGGCAAATCGGAAGGTATTGTTTGTGTTTATGGGACCTACTTTGTCGAAATATACAATTTCCTTTTTACTATAACTCATAGAATTCTCCTTTTGAACTTTGATCCACTATCTGACGAAGATATGTGTGGCTATAGCAGCAAGGGGCATCGCTATAAGAGTGCGCATGAAGAACAACAAGACAATCTCTTTAAGTTTAATGGGCATTTTAGTAGCAAGCATTACTGAGGCAGTCTCAGAGAAGAAAATCATCTGTAGTATGGAGACCAAACACACAAAAAATCTTGCCTGTTCACTTAGATAAGCGGCATCATTAGCAATGAGTAATACGGGTAGGAACATCTCTGCAATACCGATTGGCATGGATGGGGCGATGCTAGCAGCATCAGGAATTTGCAAAACTCGAATAATCGGTTGAAATACCACGCCAAGCCATTGAAATACGTCTGTATATTTTGCCAAAATCATAGCAGATACACCAACAGCTGAAATCATCGAAAGCACTTTAGGAATTACTTTTACGCTATCTATGAGACTGCTTTTGATTTCAACAGGTATACTGTTGGCTGTATAAGCCCGTTTGACCGCACGATCAACGCCTCTAGTAAAAACCTTTCCATCGAATTTTACTCCTGATTTGCGGTCTTCATCTGTTTGCTCTATTCCATCGATATAAACTGTTTTTTTGCGGGAAATGGGAGGAATACGTATCATAATGGCGGCCATTACGAACGCTAAAACAAAGCTGGAAAAGAATATAGGACGGAAATAATGGCTCATTCCAGCAGTATCAATGACTAAATATGAAAAGCCGATACTCACGGTACAAAAACATGTAGTCAAAGCTACCGCTTCTCGCTCTGTATAGACCCGCTGTCGATAAAGACGGTTGGTAATTAAAATAGAAAGTGAAGATGAAGTGAGCAAAGATGCAGTGGTATCAAGGGCAGCTTTTCCAGGAACTTTAAAAACAGGACGCATGAGTGGTTCCAAAAGTGCTCCTATAAACTCTATTAGCCCATAATTGATTAAAAAGGGCATGAATATCGCACCTACAATAATAATCCACAATACGGTCAAAACGATAAATGGGATAACCTCGCCACCGGTGTCACCACTAACAATAAATTCTGGGCCAACAAAATTTGGTACTGTGATATAGAGTGCATAGACGACTACATAAATGGTTCCTATGATGTTAAGTAAAGTATAGACAATATTATCTTCGCTGTAAAAGGCAGCAATTTTTGGGTGTTTTTTTCCTTTGTCGATGAAGCGGGAGTAGACCTGTACTAAGAAATTTCCGCCGATAATAACACTCACTACCCAAAAGCCAGCGTCACCGAGTAAATTAACGAAAAAGTTAAATATCCATCCAAACACAATTTGTGAATTCTCGCCTATTGTTATGCTGGCAAAAAACACAAAAATGGCAATGGCAGAACTTACAAGAAATAGAATCATGCCTTTGGTGTATTGGGGTTTACTCAGCTTGATATCATCCAGTTCCGCTGAAGTTACATTGCTTTTAAACTCTTTTGTTGAATTCATGGAATCCTCCTTCCTTTGTCAAGTAAATGTACTTGCAAATGATTGGCCTATGGGGTGGCTTATGCTTTGGTTTTTTTAAGTGCGAGAATCGATAAAAATTCGAAAACAATATTTGCGGCCATATAAGATGTGATTTCACCACTATCAAAAGCTGGCAACACCTCCACAACATCAAATCCAATGTAGTTGAGGTCTTTGAGACCACGTAAAAGGGTTAAAGTCTCATAGGATGTAAAGCCACCTACTTCTGGAGTTCCTGTACCTGGTGCGTATGCAGGATCGACAAAATCAATATCAAAAGTTAGAAAGCAGGGTTTATCACCTACCCTTGCGACGATATCGGCAACCACTGCTTCAAGACCCATTTCTCGCATTTTGTGAGCTGCCACAAGTTTAAGGCCAAAGTCCGCAGCCATTTTATGCTCATTAGGGTCATACAAAGAGCCACGCATACCTAGTTGATAAGAGTGGGCAGGATCAAGGAGGCCTTCTTCTAAAGCTCTACGAAATGGTGTACCATGATTGTATTTTTGACCAAACACTTCATCACATAGGTCAGAATGAGAGTCAAAATGAACCATTGCAACTGGGCCATGCTTTTTTGCAATGGCTCTTAATTCAGCAAGCGTGATAGAATGATCCCCTCCCAATACAATGGGGATGGCATCTTCTTCTATGATGCCTTCAATACCAGCTTCAATAAAGTCGTACGAGGGATGAATATATCCGGGAACTACGTTGAAATCCCCTATATCACCGCCCTTTAAATTTTCCATGATGTTCACCTCAAGAATCACATTATTTGGCTTCATCATGGCAGAAATGCTTCTGATTGCTTGGGGCCCAAACCTTGATCCGCTTCGATAGGAACTGGCTGTATCAAATGGTGCTCCAGCGATGCAGAAATCTAGTGATTTGGCAGAGTCTACCTTAGGCATTCGCATAAAAGTACCAGTGTTACAAAATCGAGGGGATGATAAAGCGCTTGTAGGTTGCTTATTATCCATTATGAATTCCTCCTTTAATAAAGATATATTTAACTAAATATAGCATGGGTAACACAATCATAGGGTATATTAAAAAGAATATAACCTATCGCTATTTATGTTACAATCTAGGCCGTATCAGAAAATGGCAACCAATTTGGTATCGAAGTCCTGCCAATATTGTGTTCGTACTATGCAAGTGGAATGGATTTATGCTATCATAGATGAGAAGATTGAGTCATGAGAAACTTGTGACGCAGAGATGTAATGTGATGAAAATGCAAGGTGAGGGCGTATCGCTGGGTTCCAAATGGAGGTGATGGAGTTGAATATAACACATATCAATTATGTGCTTGAGGTCCATGCTTGTGGTTCCATTAATCGAGCGGCAAAGAATCTCTATACTTCACAGTCAAACTTGAGTAATGCCATTAAAAGGCTTGAAATGGAGTTAGGTTACAAGATCTTTGTTAGAAAGAATAATGGGGTAAGCTTAACACCAGAGGGAGAGTTTTTCTTAGAATCTGCAATAATTATAAGGGACGAAGCCAATAGGATACAAAATGTACCTTTATTGTTCAAAGATCATAAAAACCTTTCTATTGTGTGCAATCATTCTTCTCTTTGTATGCAAAGTCTTATCATGTTCAAAAAAAGCAATCCAGATAATAGCATCCAAGATTTTTTCAAAGAAACAAGTCTCATTACTGCAAGAAAAGACATTATAGAACAACGATATCGGCTAGCGGTGTGTTACTGTTTTTCCCAGCGACTGGCATATCATACTGAGATAGCCCTCAGGTATAATCTGAAAATGGAAGTTTTGTACCAAAATATACCCATTATGGCATTGATGTCTAAAAAGAATCCATTATCAAAAAAAGCAGAGTTGACCATTGATGAACTTTCAAAGCAAAAGCTAGTATGTTTTGAAGATTTTGAATGTGACAATTGGTTGCGGAATTTGGGAATACTTGAAACCAATAACGTACTCTATATTTTTGATCGTGGTGGACTGGCTGAAGCGGTACGCAAAGACAATTATATTGCTCTTGTAATGAATGACCCCTTGCAAACCAAAGAAATGGAAGATTGCATTTCCCTTCCGATTACAAAAACAAAGGCTTCTCTTGACATGTTTTTGTTACAACCACGCAATTATATTTTGAACAATCGAGAAAAGAGTTTTATTAAATTCATTAAATCAAGGTTACGGGAAGTTCATCAAAAAGAGTAAAGGAGGTGATGGTGATGGGAATTGTAAATGCAGATACAAGTAATCTAAAGGAATGGACCGATTTGGCCATACTTCTGTTTCCTGAAAGTGATTTTGAGGAAGAATACAAAATTCACCAAGAGATTTTGACTTCTAAGAAGGAGATAGGGTATTTATACTTTTTGGATAATCAATACGTTGGATTTATGAATATTTCCATTAGGAGCGATTATGTGAATGGTACAGAAACATCACCAGTGGTTTACATTGAAGCCATCTATGTGTTGCCAGAATATCGTAAGAAAGGCATTGGACAAGAATTGATTCAACATGCAGAGGCTGTTGCCAGGGAGAGAGGAATTAAAGAAGTAGCATCCGACTGTCTCATTGACAATGTTCTTAGTGAGAAGTTCCACAAAGGTTGTGGCTTTGAGGAAAAAGAGCGGGTGATTTGTTTTGTGAAGAAGGTGCCTGATATTGCTTAGATAGAGAGAAAGTGAAGTAAGAAAACGGAGTGAGAAAATTGTAAAAGAAAACTGAGTAAGAAAACGGAGTGAGAAAATTATAAAAGAAAACTGAGTGAGAAAACAAAAAGAGAAAGGTTTGATTACTGGAAGAAGCATGATGTTCATTTTGAGATCAAAAAAGGAGAGAAACCCATGAGAAAAAGTTTTGGCGCAGAGCCCCATGCCATTCCCCAACCTGTTTTCATTGTAAGCACCTACAATGAAGATGGCACAGCCAATGGTATGAATGTGGCTTGGGGAGGAGTAACCGAAGAAAATGAGTTGACTTTGTGTATTGATGACGAGCATAAAACAGCGAAGAACCTGATGAGGCGAAAAGCATTTGTGGTCCACATGGGAGAAGCAGGTTTAATGTTGGCTTGTGATTATCTTGGTGTAGTGTCAGGAAATGTAGAACCTGATAAGATTGCAAAAGCGGGAT
>JGI20163J15578_10000641_pt1 | contig 14461 bp, 14 predicted proteins | sample TergutCu122P1_FD_15578 | JGI IMG/M metagenome (IMG submission 15578)
GATACAGAATCACTTCTGTTCCCGCCACATCTTCACGATTTCGAATCACAAATACATCCTCTTGATTGAAATAGCTCCGCAAGCGGCTGATTACATTATCTAACCCTATCCCTGTACTGTCCCCTTCTTTGTGAAGGGCTTCTCCTGACATAATCTTCTTGGCGATTTCATCGTCAATTCCCTTTCCATTATCTTTAATAGAAATCACCACTTTGTTGTTCTCACCATGGAGGGATAACTGAACATTTCCATCCCTTTCCGTCTCATGAATCCCGTGGGTGATGGCATTTTCAACGATAGGTTGTAGCACCATACTGGGCATTTTTACATCCAACAATCGGGAATCACATTTCTTCTCATAATTGATTTCACCTAAATAACGCACATTCAGAATATAGATATAAGTATCAATCATATTCAATTCTTCTCTGATGGTGGTATCTCGCCCCATCTTCTTCACATTATAACGGAAGAAATCAGCAACATTTTCCAAGAACACTTCTGTTTTCTCCGCCCCCTCCAACATAGACAATTGAACCCCTGCATTGAGTGTGTTAAATAGGAAGTGGGGATTGATTTGAGCCTGAAGGTACCTAAGTTGCGCTTCTTTCAAGTCACCATCCATGATCAACGCCCGTTCTTTCATCAGATTCTCCAAGACCATATGTTCCTTGGTACTCTCTATGTATTCTCGGATACTGGAAAGCATCCGATTAGAAGCCTTGGCAACAGAACCCAACTCGTCATTGGTATTCAAATAGGGAAAGTTTGCATCCATATTCCCTCCTGCCACCTCATTGGCCACCGCAGCCATAGCCACCAAAGGTTGGGTAATGCTTCTGGTCATAAAGACACTCCAGGCAATGGCCAGCAATACAATCAGTAGCATAAAGACGATTCCCATTCCAATCATGTTGTCTAGAGCATTACGAAGGACCAGATAATTGGCGGAATTTTGCCTGAAATTCATGTCATTTACGGTAAAGATGGTGGCATTCAAGTATTGATAAAAGCCTTCTATATGCTCATGCAGCTCCCCATACAAGGCAATATTTCTTGCTCTTTTTGCCTCGATGGCAGCATTGGTAAGCTCCAGATAAGCCCCCGAAATGTTACTGATGTTTTTTTCTAACAACAGCGGGGTATTGTTGATGGTTTCATTATTCAGTTCTCCCAATTGTCGGATAAAGCTCGCTTCATAAATGTAGTAATTCTCTAAGGCCTCACTACTCCTTGTGTTCAGGTATTGGTAGAGATTATTTTGCACCTTTTCCAAAGTATCTCTAAGGGCGTTCAGTCGGGTGTTACTGGCATAAACACTATCAATCTGATTCACCGTTGCATTCACATTGCTATAGAAAAAAATCATCACCCCAAAGAGAAGGAAAAAAGCAAAGAAGAAAATACTGCCGAGTTTGACCCGAATGGGCAACTGCATAAAAAGGGATTTCACTTTATTCATCAAGCTCCTCCCTTACCATAAATTCATATAAATTGTCAGAGTCAATTAATTCCACATGAAAAATCACATAATCACTGCTATATCCTGCAATTACATTAGAATGCAGCAGACGAATGGCCTCTGCTCCCATATTGCGTTCATTAATAAATACCGTTGAGCGGATAATCCCACGATAAATCCCTTCAAAGATAATGTCATTGTCAGAAGTCCCTAAAATAACAATCTGACCCACCAAGTTATAGTCAATCAACGATTGATAAGCAATGGTAGTGTTGGTAGCATTCAAACAGATTAATACGTCTGGACGAGTTTGTGCATTAAGGAACAAGTCTCGGATTCTTTCTTCTGCTTCAAACTCTCCTTGTTCTCCTATCTCCAAAGAATTAATCTCCATGTGGGCACCATACTCGCCAATGGTTTCGTGGATCCCCCGATAGATCACCCCTGAAACCCCCACGTCCCATGTGGTCTGAGTGAGTACAGTCACCTTCAGATTTTCCCCATTTCCTGCTGCAATTCGCTCTTCTTTAATCTCTAACAACTGTTGGCCTAGCATCCTTCCAAGACCATAATCGTTGATGCTAATAAAAGCATTTCGATCACTTCCAGGCACATCGGTAAATAAGGTTACAATGGGAATCCCTTGCCTTACCCCTCGGTTAATCAACTCTTCCATTTCTTCACTGTTGTATCCACCGATAATAATTCCATCTACATTGGCAGCGATTGCCATCTCCAATTGTTTGGCAAGAGGAAAGTCTTGTTGCAGATAGACCCCCCAGTTTTCAACATAGGCATTGATTTCATGGCCCTCTTCCAGTCCTCCCTGGAAAATCTCTTGCCAGTGAGAATCTCTAGGAGTATTACCAATCATCACGTAATGAAAATCATATTCCTGAGTACGATGATAATCATCATCTATAGCACTTACCTGCCCATAAAAATAAATCATACTAATCACTGCTAGGATGATGAAGAAGAAAAACAAGAAGCTTACTGTATATTCTATTTTTCTTTTTGTTTTTTGTTGTTCACCCATAACTCTCCCACTCTTTAACTTAACCTGACCCCAAATACGAAGAAAAGTTTTGAAATAGTATACTATATTTTCTTAGATTTATCCAGCAAATCTGGTCGATTCTCTTTGGTTCTTTTCACAGACTGCTCATGCCTCCACTTTTCAATGTTGGCATGGTGTCCGGAAAGTAGTATTTCAGGTACCTTTTTCCCTCGCCACTCTTCTGGACGAGTGTAATGAGGATACTCTAATAAATTATCTTGGAAAGATTCAAAATCTGTGGAAGCACTGTTGCTTAAAACTCCAGGCACTAACCGAGAGATGGCATCCACCAGAATCATGGCTGGTAATTCTCCTCCTGTGACCACGTAATCTCCGATTGAGATGTAGTCGGTTACAATCTCTTCCAACACACGCTCATCAATTCCTTCATAATGTCCACATAGGAGAATCAGTTCTTCTTCCCTGGCTAATTCTTCTGCCAAGGATTGGTTGAATACTTTGCCGATGGGGGAGAGGTAGATGACTCGAGGGGGGATTTTTGTATCTTCTTCCAGCCCTATCTCTAACCCCTTCTCTATAGTATCATCTAACACGTTCTCGACAGCATCATCCCTTTCTATGGTTTCTTCAGCCACTTCCCTATTCCATTCTTCTGATTCTGCATCAAGGGATTCCTTGGATTCCTGTCTCGTCACAGCAAGATAGGCTTGGTAAACAGGCTCTGCCTGAATCAGCATACCAGCTCCACCACCATAGGGGTAATCATCCACGCTTTTATGTTTGTTAAACGCATAATCCCGAATGTCTGTTGCTTCAATGGTTAACAAGCCACCCGCAATACCGCGACCGATGATACTGGTGTTCAAACCAGCCATGACCATCTCTGGGAATAATGTTAGTATGTTAAATTTCATAATTTTCTCCCTCTTAAATCAGCCCCTCTATCAAATGAACTTCCATCTGTCTTTCTTCAATATCAACCTTCAATATACAATCTTTTATTGCAGGAATCAAAACCTGTCCTATCTCTTCAAAATCCACCACATACACATCATTGGCTCCCGTTTCAATCACATCCACTAAGATTCCTGTCTTTCCGCCATCAGATAAGACTTTTAACCCTATGAGATCTGCAATAAAATACTCATCTTCTCCCAATTCCACAGCATTTTCTCTGGTTACAAGCAAATCCTTCCCTTTGTACTTCTCCACATCATTAATGTGGTCAATTCCTTTGAACTTTAGAATCACCATCTTCTTGAAGAACTTCACCTGTTGTATTCCTAACACCAGATGCTCTCTTCCCGTATCTACGATTACATCTTCCAAACCATTGAATCTGCTGATATCACTTGTGGTTGGGTATACCTTCACTTCTCCCTTCAATCCATGAGTCGAAGCGATAATTCCTACCTTGAAAAACTGTTCCATTCACATTGTCTCCCTGAATTTATTTCCTTCATTATGTCACAACTGCCCCCTTATGACAAGGGCTAGAAAAGCCACAAGTTTTATGATATAGTATTTAAAACAGGTTAAAACTATGAAAATAAAACAAATCATAATAAAAGAAAAACGTTTTATATTGCTTATATTTATATGGATAATCGCTATACTTGTGTATATACTTCTATGGCGGTATATTTTTCCTATTACTATTCTAACGGGTATGATTCTATTAGGATTATTAATGGGTATTCCTACTTTGATTATCGGATTAATCAAAAAGCTTGAATCCGGGTTCTATCTTCTTGCTCTTGTTATCGGTTTAATCATATTGCTTTCATCTTCGGCATTACCAAATCAAAATAGAAGTCACCAATGGAGAGACCAATGGAGAGTGTGGAATACAGTACTCGCCTATGAGCGTGCCTTGGCTTTTAATCATAACCAACTGGAGTCAAGAATAGAAGACAGACCCATTTACCGCTCTCGTTGTCGTTTTTGGGGATGGGGAGGTTTTGTTTCTTTGACAATAATGACACGTCCTAATTATAGGTTTACAGAAGAACAATTAGAAGAGTTTGGCAGAATCGCTCATGAGATTGAAAACCTGTACGAAGATCCAGAATGGGAAACAGATATAATCTGGATTCAATACCCTTTGGATGCTTATTGGCTACAAACCTATCCCATAGAGAGTACTCCTTTAACAACGACAATGGACGCTGGACTAAGCACCATTTATGAGGTGGAGGAGAATATCGCTGTGATTGAAGTGAGATTTCTGCGAGAGTTGACTCGGCTGGTCTTGCGCTTACCTCTTATCGATCAGCATGGGGATTTCCAGGGTGAAAATTTTGAATTGGCATTACAGTTACATCAGTTGATGCTCAGTGAATTTGCTGAAGACATGGAAGAAACCCGGCCCTTTGAGCGGGCAAGGGAAGTGCTTTCTGAACTAGAAAGGCAATAGTACGATTAATGTTAGTTGCATATATAAACCACACAAAAAAAGTGACCGCTCATCCCCATGAGAATTATGGTCACTTTAATGTGATTATTTTGGGTTGACCGTTGCTGGCAACACCTACTGCACGATATCAACAATCACTTTTTTCTCTTCTTTCGAAGAAGCTGCTTTTACCACAGCACGAATGGCCTTAGCAATTCGTCCTTGTTTGCCGATGACTTTCCCCATATCTCCATCCGCCACGCGTATTTCGATTAAGGTTGCATTCTCTTCTTCTTTTTCGATGATATTCACTTCTTCAGGATTGTCAACCAATGCTTTTACCATTATTTCAACCAATTCTCTCATTGAAATACACCTCCATTAGTTTTATTTTTCAATCCCTGCAATCTTGAAAATTTTGCCTACAGTTTCTGTAGGTTGAGCACCATTGTTCAACCATTTCTTGGCGGCTTCTTCGTCAATCTTGAAAACACTTGGCTCTTGATTGGGATCATAAGTACCAATTTCTTCAATAAACCTTCCATCTCTTGGAGATCTTGCATCCGCTACTACGATTCTGTAGAAGGGAGATTTTTTCTTTCCAATTCTTTTTAATCTGATTTTTACTGCCATTTTTCTTAACCCTCTTTCTTCTTGTTTTGTTATGCGGTAGAACTCTGGCGCAAGCACCAAAAAGTTATACCTCATGTTTTATTTCATTTGTACTCATAAGCCAGCAAAAGTTTAACTTCTTATGCGGTAGAACTCTTGCGCAAGCGCAAAGGAGTTATACCTTCATAGGCGCTAGAATCTTTTTCAAAGATTATAGCTTAGAAAGTTATAGCTTCATATCCTCTACCCACTATACTCATACAAAATGTTTTCTATGTTAAAAAGGAAGATTAAACTTACCCTTTTTACCACCTTTGCCACCACCCATTAATCCGGGAAGTTTTTTCATCATCTTCTTAGATTCATTGAATTGTTTCACCATCCGATTCACTTCGGAGATACTGACTCCTGCTCCTGCAGCGATTCGATGTTTCCTTGAAGGATTCAGCAGGTCGGGGTTTTGACGTTCCTGAGGAGTCATGGAGTAGATCATGGCTTCCATCTGAGCCATCTTCTTCTCTCCTTCTTCAGAGTCAATATCTGGCATCTTGCCACCACCTAGACCTCCAAGGCCAGGCATCATACTCATTATGCTAGAGAGCCCTCCCATGCTTTTCATCTGTTGCATGCTCACCAGATAGTCGTCAAAGTCAAAGCTCGCTTTCTTCAGCTTCTGAGCCATTTCTTTGGCTTGTTCTTCGTCTACATCGGCACTAACCTTTTCAATGAGAGTCAGTACATCGCCCATTCCTAGAATCCGCGATGCCATTCGGTCGGGATAGAATTGCTCCAAATCCGTTAGCTTTTCACCCATCCCTGCGTAGAGGATAGGTTTGCCTGTTACTGCCTTAATGGACAATGCTGCACCACCACGGGTGTCACCATCAAGCTTGGTAATGATTACTCCATCAATGCCCACCTGTTCACTGAAGTTGTTAGCTACATTCACCGCATCTTGTCCCGTCATGGCATCCACGGTTAAAAGGCTTTGATGAACTTCTACCTTTTCTTTAATCTCTTGCAGCTCCGCCATCATCTCTTCATCAATGTGCAGACGACCCGCAGTGTCTAAGATTACCACATTATGGCCATTCTTATTGGCATACTCAAGAGCCTTCTGGGCGATGATTGCAGGCTTTTCCTTATCTCCTAATTCAAAAACATCTACCCCTTGTTTCTCTCCATTAATCTTCAATTGAGTAATGGCAGCTGGACGGTAAATGTCACAGGCTACTAACAAAGGTTTCTTTCCTTTTAGCTTAAACTGACCCGCCAACTTAGCAGTAGTGGTGGTTTTTCCTGCCCCTTGGAGCCCCATCATCATAATTACTGTAATGGCACTTCCTGGCTGGAATTGTATCTGGGTAGTTTCACCACCCATCAGGTTAACCAACTCTTCGTTTACAATCTTAATCACCATTTGGCCTGGATTCAAGCCCGACATCACATCTTGACCAATGGCTCTATCTCCAACGTCTTTGATGAAACCTTTGACCACTTTAAAGTTAACATCCGCCTCCAAAAGCGCCATCTTTACTTCTCGCAGGGCGGCTTTTACATCCGCTTCTGTTAAACGACCTTTGCTTTTTAGGTTTTTAAATACATTCTGAAGTTTTTCCGATAAACTATCAAATGCCATGTTTTAACTCCTATCTTTACTAGCCCCTGTGTCTCCACAACATCGTCTAGATTTGTAGCTATATTACATTCTTATGTTAAAGTTTCTATCAACTTACTCTTTTATTTATAATTGCTCTAATATCTCTTTTGACAATTTGCGAACATTCATTGTTAGCTCTTCTACGCTTAATCCTTCTCCTTTGTCATAACAGGCAAACAACTCCTCTATTTCACTTACATTGTTTTTGATAGAAAGGAACTTTTCCACCAATTGAAGCTTGTTCTCATAATCTTCCAGAATCTTTTCACATCGCCTCACCAAATCATGAACTCCCTGACGACTCACCCCTTGATTGGCAGCAATCTCACTCAGAGATAAATCTTCTAGGATATATTGCTCATAGATGTTTTTTTGGTGAGCGGTTAACAGCTCACCATAGAAATCATATAGTAATGTTTTCTCTAAAATCTCATTCATATTTTTATCCTAGCTCTGGAACAGCATCCTATATTGATACTTACGAAACGTAAATTTGTCAGCATAACTCAACTAGATGAACCCTCGCACAATGAGCACTTCCACCAAATTCGGTTGATATCAACACACTTCAGTCATTTTACAACATCTCAAAACGCCTGTCAAGTGTTTTTTCTTGACAGGCGTCCTGGCAACAAGAGCTCGATAGACTAACGCTTCGATTCGTCTACCTGTTAAACCCTTGTCACTTCTTCGATAATGCTAATCATCCTCTCGTATCTTCTTATATCACTCACACATGGCAACATATCCCCAATGCCATAAATTACACCATAATCATCTTTATAAAACTCTGCAACTCTTCTGATATACTCTACGAACTCTTCCTCTTTGAATTCATTCATAAAGATCGATTGTGGATAAATATCTGCGATTACAACTCCTTCACCAACCAATTCTCGAATCTTCTCAGGCGGGGCATCTCCTGAGGGAGCAGCAGTAATTCCATTGATATAACCTACTCCACTTTCTTTCAGCCAACCTACCATAGGCATAAGTTTACCATCATGATGCACTCCTATCATCGCTCCATTCTTCTTTGCAATTTCCCTTCTTCTTAAAAGAACAGGTTTGATGTATTGCTCAAAATAACCTCCACTAACTTCAGAACTATAATTTTCAACGAAAAACACCACCTTATTCTTCTTTGCCAGAGCCTCTATCACTGGAGTAAACAACTCTTCTATAAATTCTAAGAACTCTTCAACCTCTTGCTGATGATCCATCAACAGGTATACAGTATTTTCCACCCCAGCTAAGTGAATCAATAGTATTTGTATTGGAGTCATTGGTGCACAACCGTATATTTCATCATCCATAACACTTTTTGCGATTTGCTCGTATACCTGTCGTGCGATTCTCAGGTCATCAATATTTTTAACAGGATACTCTGTAATCCCAAAACTTCTTGATGCGTATTCTTCCGACGCAGTCAAGCTTCCTAGCGCAGTTTCAAGAGTTATTGTTCTCTTGCTTCCTGGGTATCCACCATTGACATACTTCACCGGAACTCCAGACCAGGTTTCTGTTCTTTTCACACCAGGAATCGGCTTATCTATAGGAATCTTTTCACCAGTAGCAATACATGTAGCCAGCACTTTTTGGGCATCATCACATCTTAGAAGTTCTTTCTCCAGAGTGCCGTCATGCCATTGTTCTACTATCCACCAGCGAATATCAGTTTCTACGGCTGCATGTTCCTTTCTCGAGAAATTAAATGCACTGGTTACTCTTGCCCTTTGTTCTTCAAGCAACTGGGCTGATACTGGATGATTTTCTAGTGCTTTCTTCACCTCTATATTCATGTGGTCTCCTGTCAAGCAATACAAACCCATTATTGACCTAACCAGTTGTACCATAATTCCATTATCCTCCAATATCTTTATTGGTCAACCCCAAAAATCTCTCGACACTCTTTCAACCCTTTAAATTCATCCATCGTAGGGAAATATTCTAAGCCTGCATATCCATTATAGCCATAACCATCAATTGCGCATGCTATCTCTTTATAATTTATCTCTCCTAAAAATGGCTCGTTTCGCCCTGGATTGCCTGCCACATGAAAATGACCAATTTTACTAATATTCTTCTCAATACGTCGCAGTAAATCTCCTTGCATGATTTGTTGGTGATATATATCGAATAATACTTTTACATGCTCTGACCCAACTGCATCAACCATTTCGTATGCTTCATCCATATCCCAAAGGAAGTATCCCTTGTGGTCAACTCGAGTATTTAGAGGCTCAAACACCAGAGTGATATCCGTACCCTTCAACACTTCTGCTGCTTTCTTTAAACCTGCGATTAAAGCTTTCTGTTGTGTATCTCGGCAAACTCCAGGCAATTCATCTCCCACTTGGGAAATCAGTGTTTTACACCCTAATCTCTTAGCCACCTCAATACTCTCTTTGAGCCCCACTAAATAATCATTGTGTTGACTCTCATCTACTAGGCTAACAAATTTTGTACACATGGCAACGAAATTCACGCCCTCTGTGTTCTTTAGTTCTTCTAAAGCTGATAAATCTTTGTCCCACCAAGTCCAGAATTCGATATCCTGATAACCTTTCTGCGCCAACTCTCTCATAGAGGTAACGTAATCTTTCCCCATAAATAATGCGTCTGAACAAATTGATATTTTCATTTTCGCCTCCTTTTAAGTAGAAGCACCCTCGGAACTTTTTTACACACAAAGAATTTCCGAGAGTGCTCAAGATAGCAAGCAATGTCCAACACGGATTTTGCTTATCATGTTTAGGCCGAAGACAACCCTCAACCCTACAGGTTTTAGTATACTAGAGCAATCTGAATAACTTCAGAAGGATTTTTTTCTATCCTTTCATACGCAGAAGCAACATCTTTGAAATCAACCCTTTGAGTGATTAAGTTATCAAATCTTAGTGTGGATAAAAGTGACAAACATGTCTCTTCTCTTCGCTTATAATCCCATAAATTCTGAATAGAGGGATCTGTACTGCCTGTTTGTGAACATCGAAGGGTAATTCGATTATGATGAAATTCTTCTGACAAATTCAATTCACCACACATCCCTTGATACCATCCCATTGCAGTAACAGTTGTATCTGGAGCCGCAATCCGTATTGCCTCATTCAAAGCCTTCACACTACCAGATACCTCAATCACAGCATCGGGTCCTCGCATATTTGTCAATTTGCGAATTTCCATTGCCACATCACCTTCAGTTGGGTCAAATGTCTTATCGATTCCATTTTCTTTGGCAATTTTTCTTCTCTGCTCAATAGGATCTATGCCAATGACTTGTGATGCACCATTCAGTTTGGCAAGTTGTGCCGCCAATTGCCCTAACACACCTAGTCCTGAGATCACAATTGTATCACCAACTTTTATTCGCGTGTCAAGGATTCCATTAAGAACAGTCACCAAATTCGTGAAAAACACGCCATATTCTGGATTTATCCCATCTGGCAATTTAACAGCAGCTTCTTGTGGAAGAATGCATTGGCTTTGGTGTGGTGCTGATGCATAAACAATATCTCCTAATTTAAAATCTGTTACATCGCTCGCAACTTCTATCACCTCACCTACATGGGCATATCCCATGTACCATACTCCTGGGTCGCAACTTCTCACTGGATAAGTCCACACTTCTTCCTCATTGGCATCAACAAAAAGCCGTGTACTTCCATCCATTTTTCTTCTGAAGAAAGGAGCCGTTCCTTGGTAAACACCTTGCTCCGTTCCATGACTGATCCCAGAACACAATGCTCTTGTCCGTATTGTCCCTGGCAATATTGGCAGCTCAGGTATGCTTTCCACTCTTAATTTTCTTGGTCCATCATAAATCATAATATCCATAAAATCCTACCTCCTAATACTAAGTTATTCTAATAATTCTTCTACAACAGAAATTGCTCTGTTCACCGCTTCTTGAACATCTTGCCCAGCCATAATCTCTGTTGTCATCTGTGCAAACGGCCCATCTGGCCAAGCGGTCATTTGACTCCAAGTAGCAATTGGCAAATCGCCCATTTGTGAACGTTCAAATTGTTGAGCAAACACACTCAACCACGGATCATCTCGGAAGTGAGGGTCATTCATTACATTGATGTTTGCATTTAATAATGACAAGGTAATGGATGCTTCCAATTGAATTTCTTCAGATGTAAAGAATCTAACCCACTCTTTGGCCGCTTCAGGGTGTTCCGTTGTTCTAAATATAGCAATCGGTGCTGCAAATGCCACAGAAGAGGGCCCTGTTCCATCTCTACTTGGCATTACAGCTGCTGCCACACTATCACGCATGTGTGGTGCATTTGCTTCCAATTGAAGCATAAAGTCTGCTGCAGTTGAGGCTAACATTGCCGAATTACCCGCGAGAAATTCCATAGAAGCTTCAAAACTTGGATCAATTACTGTGTCTGGACTAAGTCCATATACATATACGATATCTTGCATAAATTGTAAAGATGCAATACCCTCTGGGGAATCAAATCTTATCTCAGTATAGTCCTCATTTAAAATAGTTCCTCCTGCTTGAGCTAAAACGGTATACCAAGTTTGATCAAAACGAGCTGTTCCATTTGACCACAACAAACCTGCCCGCTCAATGTTACCGTTTGCATCAGTTATTGTTAGTGCCTGACCTATCTCAACCCACTCTTCCCAAGTTTCAGGTAAAGTTGTAATCCCAGCCTCCTCAAAAAAGTCTGTGTTATATGCCATCGCTCGAACATCGGCACGCCATGGTATCCCATAAAAATCTTCTCCCACTTGCACTTCATGAATAATACTGTCAAAATAATTATACATCCCGATTTCTGCGGCTAAATCATTAATTTGCATTGGCCCAAACTCTCCACCCCCCATTTGAACCATGGATTGAATGAAGAAAGTGTCTGCAACATCAGGTGCTTCTCCACCTGTGCTCGCCAATGTATATCTTGTTAACGCCTGTCCCCAATCAATCACTGTAACTTCTACAGTGATCCCTGTTTGTTCATAAAATCTAGCCACTACATCATCCATCCAAGCATCTTGAACTGCTGGATTTTGGCCATAACGTTGCATCCAAAAACTGATAGTTACCCCTCTGGTGTCGACCTCTCCCTGAACCGCTTCTCCATCTCCATTATCTGCTGCCGGTTGCTCCGTCGTGGCATCATTTGACCCACAAGCAGCAAGTCCAATTGAAAACAGTAACACTGTAATTAATATAGCTAAAAAACGTTTTTTCATAAAATTTTCCTCCTTTAATCATCCTTTAACAGCACCAGCCGTTAGTCCACTTATTAAAAACTTTTGTAGAAAACCAAACAGTATCAATGTAGGAATCGTTACAATCACTGCTGATGCCATCATTAATCCAACACTTGCAGTATTGCCGTGTTGTCCAACAAAGTCAAAAATCCCAACAGAAACAGGTTTCAAATCGTTATTCGTGAGTATTACACTTGCCCACATAAACTCATTCCAAGCTAAAATAAATGAAAATATAGCTACCGAAGCAATGCCTGGAACAGAAAGGGGCAGGGCAATCCTGAAAAATACCCCAAACTTGCTACAACCATCAATTGAAGCCCCCTCTTCAAGTGAAGATGGAATTGCGGTGGTAAAATAACCATTCATCATCAAAACACAAAACGGTATGCTCCACACCGAATATGCTATAATTAAGCCTGCAAATGTGTTTGTAAGATTCAAGTTAAACATAATAAAGTAAAAAGCAATAAAAGGTAACACTCCTGGTATCAGTTGCGAGAAAATAAATAGCATCATCCCACCACGTGCTACTTTCGTTCTATACCGACTCATACTATAGCCCGCAGGCAAAGATATTAACAAACTAATAATTGTCGTACATAATCCCACAAAAGTCGAATTTCTTAAGTATCTCATCAGTGGCATCGACTGCCAAATCACCCTGTAATTATCAAAATATAACCTAGACGGAAAGATATTCGTAGTCAAGGTTTCTTCTGGGGGAGTGAGAGACGTAGCAACCATCCAAAAAAATGGAAAAATAACAATTGCCACCGTGATGCCAAGCACGATTGTATGGTTTGCAGATTCTACTATTCTCTTTCTCTTTGACATTCTATCCTCCTTTCTTTGAATGAGTACTCTAAAGCTTGCATGCATTTTTGTGATCACTTTTCAAGAGTACTTTAAAGTTCTTCCTAAATATCAAATAGCACTCATATCGTAGTCCCGCATACGTCTACGCAGATAGAATATTGCTGGTATTAGTACAATGAGCAACATGACTACACTTTGTGCTGCCGCTGTTCCATAACGGAAATTAATAAATGCCTCATTGTATACACGCACTGCCGCCAATTCCGTCATATTAAGAGGCCCACCACGTGTCACAAGGAAGCTTAGATTGAAATTATTAAATTGCCAAATTGCTTGAAGCAAGATAACCGTCTCCACAACTGGTATTAACAAAGGCATTGTTATTTTGGAAAACATCTGACGTTTAGAGGCTCCATCGATTCGAGCCGCTTCATAAAGAGATGTATCTATTGTTTGAAGACCTGCCAAAAACATGACCATCATAAAAGAAAATATACTCCATACATTCACAAATATAAGTGACAGCATCGGAATAGAAACTAAACCACCAAGAAATGGCGTTGTGTTGCCTAAGAAACTTATTGGCCTTTGAATTAATCCTATATCCATTAGAAAAACATTTATTGGACTAAAGTTTTCACTCAATAGTCTCCGAAATACAATGGCAACAATATAGGGCGGAGTAACCCATGGCACTAAAAATAATGCTCTTAAAAATCCCCTTCCCCGGAAGGATCTGTTTAGCTTTACTGCTAAGAATATGGCCACTATGGATCCCAATGCCAAAGAAAGCACCGTCCAGACAACAGTGTTCATAATCACTCGTATGGTTGTTTCATCGCTTAAGACTCTAACATAATTGTCTAGTCCAATGAAAGGGCGCCCTGGTCTCAAAAGTTGGATATCAAAAAAAGACATTCTTATGGCTTCTAATGTGGGATAGAGATGAACAAATACACTTGCCAAGATTGCAGGTATAATCATCATATAGCCCGTATACTTATTAATAAATTTGCCACTTCTTTTTTTCATGTCTACTCCAATAAACTTTTTACTGACTCTCGATCAACAAATGATGGCGAAATCGTTACAGATAATGTCCCTTTATTTTTCCTGTATTGCTTTAAATCAGTCATAACCAACATTTCGACAGCATTTCTAGCTAACTCCTTTAAAGGCAAACGAACTGCAGTTAACGGCGGGGCAAAAAGGTCTGCAATGGTATCATCATTGCAGATTACAGAAATATCTTCT
>JGI20163J15578_10000642_pt1 | contig 14434 bp, 12 predicted proteins | sample TergutCu122P1_FD_15578 | JGI IMG/M metagenome (IMG submission 15578)
ATTTTGAGCAATCCAGCTTCAAGAAATTAGCCTCGTGAGGACCACTGTCTCCCTGAACGCGCCATATTGCATCATGCCCCCAGGCAGTGCAGAACAACTCAGCAAGCATCCCAGTTGTAACGCAGCCTTCATCATCAGGACCAAAATTATATGCACCTGCAAGGGGTTTATTGTTATATTGTTTTTCTGCAAGAAGCAAGTACCCCGAAATACACTCCAATACATGTTGATACGGGCGTGTAGAATGCGGGTTGCGTACAACAATTTCCTTTTCTTCGCTTGCTGCCCGAATACAGTCAGGAATAATTCTGTCCGCGGCATAATCCCCGCCGCCTATAACATTGCCAGAACGAGCAGTAGATATAGCAGGAGAGTTTTTATCCGAAAAAAAGGCATTTTTGTAGCTATACGTTACCAGCTCACTGCAAGACTTGCTGTTTGAATAGGGATCAAATCCGCAAAGATTTTCGTTTTCCCGATATCCCCAATGCCACTCTTTATTTTCATACACTTTATCGGTAGTAATATTCACAAATGATTTTACTGATTGAGTAAGCCGAGTCGCCTCAAGGATATTTATAGTTCCCATAACATTTGTTTCATAGGTAAGAACAGGTTCGCGATAAGAACAACGCACCAGCGGCTGCGCAGCCATATGAAAAATGATTTCTGGCTTAGCTTCTCGCACAGACTTAATCAAAATATCTCTATTGCGAATATCTCCGACAATAGAACGGATTTTTTTTTCTATTCCTGTTTGCTCAAAAAGAGATGGATTCGTTGGTGGCTCAAGTGCATAACCTGTTATATCAGCCCCGGCGTTAATCAAAATATGACACAGCCAAGCTCCCTTAAAACCTGTATGTCCGGTTAGAAAAACTTTTTTCTCTTTAAAAAAAGAAATGTCTATCATTTTATTTTAACCATAATGCCCAGGGAGCTTTTCCTTTTGTCCACAGATTGGTTAATTCATTTTTATCATGTAAAGTATCCATTGCCTTCCAAAAACCCGAATGCTTATACGCATTTAATTGCCCATCTTCAGCTAATTGCTCCATTGGCTTCCGCTCCAAAATTGTTGTTTCGCCTTCTGCTAGATAATCAAAAACTTGTGGTTCCATTATAAAAAAGCCACCATTGATCCAATTATCATCACCAATTGGTTTCTCCCTAAAAGAAGTAATACTTCCGTTTTCTGTTATCGAAATAGCACCAAATTTCCCAGTTGGCTGAACCGCGGTAAGTGTTGCAATTTTTTGCTTTTTCACATGATAATCCAACAATGCTGGAACATTTACATCGCTTACTCCATCTCCATAGGTAAGCATGAATCGCTCGTTCCCCAAAAAACCTTTCGCCTTCAAAAGTCTGCCTCCAGTCATGGTATCCTGTCCGGTGTAGAGCATGGTAACTTTCCATGGTTCGCTTCTTATATTATGAAGCTCAACTGTATTATCTGTCATATCAATAGTGATATCTGAATATCGTGTGTAATAATTTATAAAATAATCCTTAATAACATGGGACTTATAGCCGGTAAGAACCACAAATTCGTTAAAACCCCAATAGGAGTATGTCTTCATGATATGCCAAAGAATCGGACGACCGCCAATTTCTACCATGGGCTTGGGGAGTAAATTTGTCTCTTCGGAAAGGCGAGTTCCATAACCGCCTGCTAAAATTGCTATTTTCATAAATAAATATAATAATTAGAGCTAAAACTATTTGGCACAAACATTGTATCTAATCCCAATTTTAAATATACTTTATATCCTCGTTCTTTCATGAAATTTTCTAGTGTATTACCCCCATCATTGTCTTCTACTGTTATTAGACCAAAGCTAAAATAATCAAAATCTATAGTTTTTAAAATAGGTATTTCGGCGCCCTCTGCATCTAAAGATAGAAAGTCTATATGTTTTCTATCTGGATAATTTTTCATTAAATCTGAAAACGTTAAAGTTTTAACAAATATTTTTTCAATTTTACCCTTTTCATAAGTTATATGATTCTTGTGTGCATCAGTCATTTGGCTGCTCAAAACACTAAGCATATCTGCTCCTATAACACGATCAAATTCTAAATTTTTTTCACTTATATCAAAAATAGCTACATTATAACAATCACAATGGCGATTTGCTCTTAGTTTATTAAATATATCCGGTAAAGGCTCTACGCAAATACCTTGCCAGCCGAGTTTTTCAAAAATCAAAGTGTTATTAATTGTTTTACCATCGTTGGCACCGACATCAACGAAGAACCCTTCTTTTTTGCCACCAAAGAACATATATGCAATCATATCTTGATTGACCTGTCCATAAAAATCTACGCCTGTAGTCATTTTTATGGCTTGTTTTAAAAGTGTTTTTATTATTAGATTTTGATGTTCAAGGGTTTGGAGTTGACGTTCAAGGATTTGAAATCGGTTATCAGTCTGCTTGAAAAAAAGTCTTTTTATAATTTTTTTTATCATATTTTTCATTTTTTTAGGTTTCCAAAGGATTATTTTGGGGCTTTAGAACAGATTCCCATTTATCATCATAATAATTTTTCACATGCAGTCAATTAGTATACCAATCAAGTTTGGGAGCAATAGGGGTTTTATAATGAGCTGAGAGGTTCATTGTTGTATTTGAAACAACACTTACCCTTAATGCAATTGTATACGTGGTGGAATCAATAATATTTCTTTCATTATTTATACCAACTGCTAATGAAATATTGTACTCTTGTTTATTCAGAAGATTTTTTGGAATTATGCAATAAAGAGTATTTAAACCTATTGCTGGCCGATAGTTATTGTTATACTCTCGCGGGCTTGATATAAATAAATAAGCACCGTCAATAGTGGAAAATACATAATATAATTCAAAATTAGGTGACTTTTCTTTTATTTCAAATGCCAACTTAAGCTTATAATTTTTATCTGCACAAATAGGTGTTGTTATTTCAGCTCCATCTTCTTCTTGTAATTCTAGGCTTATTGGAGTAAAGCTTGGGTCATTGTATTCTCCAGTGTTTACCCACCTTAATGTTTTAATCTTTGCAGAAAAATCAACTAAATAATCAGTTACTAGTTTATCAACATTATTTGACATTTCTTTTATTTTCCCTCTTTCCAATACAATTCCACAATTACACAAACTCTTCACAGATACCATATTATGGCTCACAAATATTATCGTTCGCCCTTCGCCTGTACTCAACCCTTTCATCTTGCCAAGTGCTTTATTCTGAAACTCTGCGTCTCCCACAGCAAGAACTTCGTCTGCTATTAAAATATCTGTCTCAAGATGCGCTGCAACTGCAAAGCCGAGGCGTACCGTCATACCGCTGGAATAGCGTTTTACAGGGGTGTCTAAATGTTTTTCTATTCCTGCAAAGTCAACAATTTCATCCAGCTTTCTGCTTACTTCGTGGCGGTTCATTCCAAGAATTGCGCCATTAAGATAAATATTTTCCCTGCCTGTAAGTTCTGGATGGAAGCCTGTTCCAACTTCCAAAAGAGAGCCTACGCGGCCTTTTATTTTTGCAATACCTTTTGTTGGGCTTGTTATTCGCGAAAGAATTTTTAAAAGCGTGGATTTACCAGCTCCATTTTTTCCTATTATACCTACGCGCTCTCCTGCTTTTATTTCCATAGAAATATCAATAAGCGCAAGAAAGCTCTCTTTTTCTGCTTTTTCTGTATGCTGCGCAGATATAAGGGAATTGGGATCTTCTTTTCCTCTTATTCTTGCCCACCAGGATTGTAAGTCCCTGTAAAGAGTGCCATGGCTTATTACGCCAAGTTTATATTCTTTATAAAGATTTTCTATTTTTATTACTGTTTGTGACATTTTATTCTCTTTTTATAATTATTTTGCTTGCCGATACTTATGGCCAAACTACGCTCCAACAACGGTAATAAGTTTTCCGTTATAATTTTTCGGTTGTATATAGATTTTTTCATCCCATGATTTTTTAGTGTCCCTGTCAAATACAACAAGCCATCCTTCATCGGCTCCGCATTTTTCCATGTATTCAAAAGTTTGGACTATACCGTCTGTAATGGTTTTTTCATTTCGCAAGATTTTGATTTCGATGGGGTATTTTTGTCCGTCATAGACAATACACAAATCCGCTCGTTTGCTGCCTAAAGCCATTTCGCGAGTAATTTGTCCGCCGCCGTTCATTACTCTTTGCAAAAACGCCTGCAAGACAAGGTGCGGAGCAGCTTCGGCATATTGAAAAATCTTTTCCTCATAACGATTTATCCAGATTTCGCTGTTTTCCCGCCAGAAAGCTTGGAAATCTCGCAACAGAAAACCCATGTCCATTTTCCCGGCTTTTAAATAACGCGGTACGGTGTAGTTTACTAAACTTAATTCTATTGATTCCTGCGGTTCTTCGCTTAAAAATCTAACAATTATCTCCGCATATATAGGATTTGCCGGTATGGTTGGCTCACCTTTTTCACCCTTAATTAGTCCTAAATCTTTTACATATAAATAATCGTCCGAAGTCCTGGCTTCGCTTTCCTCTCCCAAAATAAGCGGCTCTATAACTTTACGAACTCTTGGCTCTTTTAGCCTTTCAAGCAAACTGTCAAAGTGAGTCGGTCTTGTAAGAATTAAATTTTGGATAGCAGCTTCTGCCATCTCCTTTGTGACAGATATTGAATAATCATTTTTAAGTATTTCTTCTGTAATCTCCCTAGCAATGGCATTTACAAGCCAGGGTTGTCCGCAAGTCTGTTCGAAGATATACTCTATTGCCTCAGGCTTAAAAATCTGTTTTGTGTCTATAGCATGCATAAAGTAAAGATTTTTTATATCAGTATGAGCAAAGGCAGGCAATGTTATTGATTTTGTAACAATATTAAATGGGCTTGAGCTGCCTAATGTATAGCTGTCCGGACGAACCTGCGCTTTGTAGTCTCTGATATTTCTCATTCCAGCCAAAGCAATGCTGTGAACAAATGGAATATTTCCCCTGGAAACAAATCCATCCCGCAATTGCCGCAAAAAAGTTATTAAAGTTCCGTTTGAAAGGCAGTCCGCTTCATCAAAAAAAATAACCAGTGGTTTATCTAGCTGCCGACAGTACCTTGTAAGTGCAGACTTTAATACGCCTGAGGTATGGCTATAATCAGCATCTTTTGCAAACCCATCCGGCAAACCTTGTATTTCTATACAAGATTTTATTGTTTTAACTATTTCCGGGATTCCCTTTTCCGGATCGTTAAACTCATGTACTGCTTCCAGCGAACAATACAGAGCATAATATTTTTTATGAGCATTTAAATAATTTGTAAATTCCCAAAGCAATGTCGTTTTTCCGCTTTGTCTTGATGAATGTATAACAAAATAATGTTCTTTCTCTATAAGATTGAGTATTTCTTCGCCCCCTCTTTCTGCAGCATCAATCATGTAATGTTTTCTGGGATAGCAGGGACCAGCAATATTAAAATAACGTTTATTCAAATCTATCTCCGCTTTATTTTCTTTTCATAAATTTATGCCTAAATCAAATTTTATTACTGTTTGTGACATTTTATTCTCTTTTATGTATTTTTAATTTTCCAGTACCCGCTTCTATCTGAGCCTACTCGCTTAATTAAACCTTTTAGTTTAAGTTTGGATAGATTAACTCTTACATTATCTGATGTAATACCAACAATATCAGATAGCTCTTCTGAAGTAATATGCTGGTTTTTTCCTATCTCTTCAATAATTTTTCTCTGGTTTTTAGACAGTTTTTCTGTGTTGTTTTTTGTGTTGTTTTTTGTGTTGTTTTCTGTGTTGTTTTTTGTGTTGTTTTTTGTGTTGTTTTCTGTGTTGTTTTTTGTGTTGTTTTCTGTGTTGTTTTCTGTGTTGTTTTCTGTGTTGTTTTCTGTCCCCTTTTCAATTTCACTTACCTTTATTTCATTTTCTCTCTGCAAAGTAACTTGATTGTCTTTATTAACATCAACAACTTTTTCGTTATATAAAATTACTTGAAACCCATTTGATATTTCATTAAAATCCGGTTCTTTTATACCATACTCTTTGCAAATTTTACGAACTCGCATAATGCCGGAGCCATAGCGTTCTATCATGCCAACTTCTTTAAAAGCCTTAGCTATTAGTTTATTGCGGGTTTTTGAAGTGTAGTTTCCGGAAAGTAAGTCTTGTATGGTTATCCCGTCATACAGTTTTCCGGGATTATAAAATTCAATTCTGTTGTCAAAAATTTTTACTATGCCTGCCGAACTCTCTCTATAATCGCGATGAACAACCATATTAATAACAATTTCGCGAATAGCATCCAACGGATAATCAAACCGCTCTGTGCGCTGCGGCTCGCCGGTAATTATATATTCCAGCATCAAGTGTTTTTTAATAAAAGCAATAATTTCTTCTACTTCTTTGAATAAATCTGTATTAAGAGAAATGCTATCAATAATTGTTATGTCGCTTTTAAAACGTCCAACTTGTACATCACTAATAGTGCAATAATCTTTTGCAAACAAAAGATATGCGCCAAAGGTAACTTTGCCATCTCGTAAAATTTCCATCTTATTTAGAATTTCTGTATCAGATAATTCAAGTTGCTGAATGCCGTCGTTTTGTTTAATTTTGTTAGTAAATTTTGCTATTTTTTCTTTACACAAATTTTTTTCTGAATGGTTTGGGTCTAAATAAAAATCCCAACTTGAATTTATGGTTTTTAAATACTCATTGGCTATTTCGTCTATACTAAGCAAATGATTTGATGCATTAATGCGTTTGTAATATTTCCCTTGCATAGAAACTGGTTTTATTGGATATTCAGGAATAGATAAAACAATAACTTTTTTACTCTCAATATCTATAATTTCTGCATCCGGAATAATTGACGGCGATGTTTTGCCTTTGGTCTCATTAATAAATTGTGAAATAGTTTCTTTGCCGAGAGATATGCCAATTACATTTGAATTATCTGCAACACCTATATAAACAGAGCCTCCTTTAGCATTAGTAAAAGCAACCAGTGTTTCAATTACGCTATTGTTAAGCGTTAGCTTAAACTCTGTCTTGTCAGATTCTTTGTTTGGTATTAACACCAAAGCCTCAGACTGTATCCATAAATGTTTTCTCTGTTTTGTTAAACATTATTATTCCGGAGAACAAAACAGTAAATGTAATTCCAACACTTATTAGTATATGATTTAGATTCACTTCCCCTGCGCCTAAATATGCATACCTGAATATTTCAATTACCGGAGCCACTGGATTTAACAGCATGAATATTCTGTATTGTTCCGGAATAAGCGATAACGGAAATATTACAGGAGTTGCATACATCCAGAGCTGCACAAAAAACGGAAGTACAAAATTGAAGTCTCTGTACTTTGTTGTAACAGACGAAATCCATACGCCAAAACCCAAACTAATCAGCGCCATATAAATTAAAAGAAGTGGTGTAAAAACAACTAACCAATTAAACGTTGGCGTATAACCTTTAAATACAAATATACAATACATAACAATAAATACCATATACTGAATAGCATATCTTATCATGCTGGATATAATATTTGATATTGGAACCGCAAGCCTGGGAAAATATACCTTGCCAAAAATACCGGCATTGCCTGTAAAAGTACCCCCTGTTTTTGAAAGGCAGTCTGCAAAATATGTCCAATTAATAATTCCTGCTGTATAAAATAACAGCATGGGAATCCCGTCGGTAGGTATTTGCGCAATAGTGCCAAATATAAGCGCAAACATGCCTCCTGTAAAAAGCGGCTGAATAATAAACCACAAGGGTCCCAAAATTGTCTGCTTATAGAATGTTACAAAATCCCTTTTTATAAACATTCTTATAAGATCTCTGTATTTCCATATATCACCAAGATTAAGAGATAAGAGATTATTTCTTGGCTTTATTATTAGCGTCCAGTCTTTATCGTTGTTATCCACTTATTTAATCCTTTATTTTATTAAAAACTTTGGTTATCCCATCCCTAAGCGATACTTGCTCTTTCCATCCGAGCGAATGAAGCCTTGAAACATCCATAAGCTTCCTCGGAGTTCCATCCGGTTTTGAAGAATCAAAAACCAAAGCGCCTGTATAGCCGGTTATATTTTTAATCATTTCTGCCAATTCTTTTATTGTAATATCCCTGCCTGTACCTATATTGATAATTTCTCCGATCTCTTTGGCTCCATATTTTTCCATAAGAAAAAAACAGGCATCTGCAAGGTCGTCCGAAAAAAGAAACTCCCTGTACGGCGTGCCCGTACCCCAGATAACAACTTTATCTTTATAAACAAGGTGTTTTTCAAGCTTGCTTATAATTTCTGCCTCACTTGCCTTTGCCTGCGACACGGATGTCGCGCGCGGCGCTGCGACACGGATGTCGCCATTAGCGCCGCGATCATCTGTCTTTCCATAAAAATCAAGATTCTTTCTTATTCGTTCAAAATCATTTTCCATCAATAATTTCCCAAGATATATCCGCCTTAAAAGAGCAGGCAGAACATGAGAATTTTCAAAATCAAAATTATCATCAGGTCCAAAAAGATTTGTAGGCATTACAGAAATAAAATTTGTTCCGTATTGTTCGTTATAGTATCTGCACAGTTTTATTGCAGCAATTTTTGCTATTGCGTATGGCTCGTTAGTTGATTCAAGAACTCCTGTTAAAAGACAATCTTCCTTCATGGGCTGCGCTGCATTTCTTGGATATATGCACGAGGAACCCAGGTTTAAAAGCTTTTTTACGCCATATTTCCAGGAAGCATTAATTACATTGGCTGCTATCATTATATTCTGATATATAAATTCCGCTTTGTATGTGTTGTTCGCATGTATGCCGCCTACTTTTGCAGCAGCAAGAAAAACATATTCCGGCTTCTCTTTTTCAAAGAACTCTTCCACCTGGGCTTGCTGGGTCAAATCCAGTTCCCTAAAAGTTCTTGTAATAATATTGCTGCAGCCTGCTTTTACAAGACGCCTTACAAGAGCAGACCCAACAAGCCCGTCGTGTCCCGCTACATATATTTTACTGTTCTTATCCATAGATACCGCCCAACTTCTGCCTGCCTATGCGTTGTTCGCTCCAAAGCCTACTCATTAAAATCAAAAAGCTTAAACCCTTCTTCCTTAAGTACAGAGTCTTTTTTCGCTTCCAGAACATCGCTCTTAACCATATCTTTAACAAGATCCAAAAGAGTATGTTTGTGCTTCCAGCCAAGTTTTTCTCTTGCCTTGGTTGGGTCTCCCAAAAGAAATTCTACTTCTGTAGGTCTAAAATATCTTGGATCTATTTCAACAATTACTTCGTTTGTTTGTTTGCAAATTCCTTTTTCATCTACCCCGCTGCCCTGCCATTCCAGCTCTATACCCACTTCTTTGAAAGCAAATTCAACAAATTCCCGCACCGTATGTGTTTCGCCTGTCGCAACCACAAAATCTTCCGGGGTTTTCTGCTGCAGCATAAGCCACATGGCAACCACATAATCCTTTGCGTGTCCCCAGTCTCTTTTCGAATCAATGTTCCCAAGATAAAGTTTTTTCTGCAAACCCAAAGATATGCGCGCCGCTGCTCTTGTTATTTTTCTTGTTACAAATGTTTCTCCGCGGATAGGGCTCTCGTGATTAAAAAGTATTCCGTTACACGCAAAAATACCATACGCTTCCCTGTAGTTAACAGTTATCCAGTAGCTGTAAAGTTTTGCCGCAGCATATGGGCTTCTCGGATAAAACGGCGTTGTTTCCCTTTGCGGAATCTCCTGCACAAGCCCGTAAAGTTCCGATGTAGATGCCTGATAAAATTTCGTCTTTTTCTCAAGCCCAAGAATACGTATTGCCTCCAGCAGCCTCAAAGTACCAAGCCCGTCTGCATTTGCAGTATACTCCGGAGTTTCAAACGAAACCTTTACGTGCGATTGCGCTGCAAGATTGTATATTTCATCAGGCTGAACATCCTGCACAATTCTTATAAGATTTGTAGAATCTGTCATATCTCCGTAATGGAGTATAAAATTAATATCTTTTTCGTGCCGATCTTTGTAAAGATGATCTATCCTGTGAGTATTAAACAAAGAACTTCGTCTTTTTATTCCATGAACTTCGTAATTTTTCGACAAAAGAAGTTCGGCAAGATATGCGCCATCCTGCCCCGTAATTCCCGTTATAAGCGCTTTTTTCTTCATTTCTCTCCCTTTCTATTTTGTAACTATATTTTTAAGATAGTAATTGTTTTTTTCGTTAGCCGCCTGGAATGTATTTCTGTCAACAGACTCGCTGTAAATAACAAAAATCCCGAATCGCGAAGCATCCGCACCCGGAGCTTCCCCGCTGCCATACTGCATCTGATTTTTAAGCGACACATGCTCCACAATAAAATCTATATCGCTTTTTCCTGCAAGAAAAATTTTTTCAAACCCGCTCTTTTTAGCATCTTTTACAATCTCCTCAATCGCCTCTTTATAAATAACAACATTTCGGATTGTACGCTTAAAAAATTTATAACTTCTGGCAGATATCTCTTCAATTCCCTGAGGAGAAACCGCATAAGCAATATTTCGATTATTCACTTTTTTTATCGTTATCAACCCTTTTTCAACCAGCCGCTTGAGCATTGTATTTGTCATGCCGAGCGAAAGTCCTGCGATTTTCGCAAGATCCCTCTGCTTTATTGAGTCTTTACTTTTGTGGATTTTCTCAAGAATTGATAATTCTTTTTCGCTGCAATTCATTTTCGATTTTTTATACTGATGATTTGAAAAGCTTTGTGTGTTTTTGTGCGAAAGCCCTTGTCTTCCCGCCTTTGTGCGGCAAAAAGCCAAATCTCGTGCTGTTGTTTCAAAAAGATACACCTCTGCCATTAGAAGCACAAAGAGTCAATTTTTTTTCGAAACAACAGCCGCTGCCGAAACACGCTGACTGTTCACATTGTTCAAACATCGAACATTATAACAAAATCTGTTTCTTTTTCAATAGTTTTTATCAATAAATTCATGCAAATATTTATTTAATTCTGTTATAATCATCAATAGCCCTGCTCAAGGCGGAGAACCCTCCTGTAAACAAGGAAAATCTTATGAAAATAGCAGTTTACGGTATAGAAAACCCTTTAATAGATATAATAGTAAGAATCGAGGAAAAAGACCTCTTAATTCTGAATAAAACAAAAGGCACAATGGCATTAATCGACGAAAAAGAGCGGGAAAAATTAATAAAATTCATCGAAAACAGAGAAAAAACCTTTTCGTGCGGCGGCTCTGCCCCAAACACAATGATAACCCTCTCTGCTATGGGAATAAAAACAGCACTCGGCGGCAAAATCGGTGAAGATGAGTTTGGCTCAATCTACCAGGAGCGGCTAAAAAAGCACCCGAACATTACCTCTGCTCTTGTTAAGGGAAGCAAGCTGCCAACCGGCTCCAGCATCATCCTCATAACCCCGGATTCCGAGCGCACAATGAACACATTCCTGGGCGCAAACAGAGAGTTTTCCGAAAAAGACGTAGACGAAAAGATCTTGGACAACTCCGATTTCTTCTATTTTACAGGCTATATGTGGGACACAGAAAACCAAAAAGCAGCTGTGGAAAAATGCCTCCATATTTGCAAAAAGAAAAAAATAAAAATCGCCTTTGATGTCGCAGACCCATTTGCAGTTCAGAGAAACAAAAACGACTTCCTGCAAATAATAGAAAAAAATGCCGATTACGTCTTTGCAAACAACGAAGAAGCTTCATCTCTTTTTGACAGCGCAGACCCCTTAAAAGCAGCAACAATTATCGCAGAAATGGGAAAAACATGCGCAGTAAAATGGGGAAAACAAGGCTCCGTCATAAAAGAGCCCAAAAAAGAGATTCTGCGCATTCCCATTATCGAAGACAAAGGCTGCGTTGACACAACCGGCGCCGGCGACACTTATGCAGCAGGCTTTTTTTACGGCATTTGCAGAGGCAAAGACCTTGAAACAGCCGGAAGATGCGCATCTTTTCTCGCCTCTGCAATCGTTTCAAAAATCGGGGCGCAGTTTACCGAAGAAGAAAGCGCAGAATTAGCGAAAAAAATTCAGCTTTATTAAAAACAAAATCGACTTTAGTATGATAATATTGAACGGCTGGTCGCTGAGATGCACAGCAGCCAGTATGTGCCATGATATCACTTCGCCGGGGGCTGGAGGCTGGTACGCGAGCCGTCCTTTAGGCGAAGCGAAACAGCCTCCAGCCGTTCAGTAAAAATGGTTAAACGCGGGCACGGAACGCCGAATTTGCTGGAAACTTCGTTGCGGCTTGCGCCGAGAGGTCATCAGTTTAAAGTAATATTATGCATACTAAAACGGAGACACTATGTTAAAAGTTCTAAAAATTGAAAGCGCCATTGTTCCCAAAAAAATCGAACTCTACAACGAACTTGCAAAATATTGCGAATTAACCCTTATTTATGGCGTAAAAAACGAGAAAGACAAAAACATCAGCCTTATCAAAGAAGCAAAGCCAGCTTACAAATATCACATAATATACCCAGGAATTATCGACCGTATATTCGCAAAGTACAAAAAAATTATAAAAACCGGGATATTTAGCTGCATTATTCTCGAAGGATACCGCTCCCCAATGGTCTCCGACGCAATAAAATATCTCTCGCAGAAAAAAATCCCCTTCATCCTAAGCGTCGACAGCTCCATAATACCAAAAAAAGAATTCATACTGACGTCATGGCTCAAGTACAGCCTTATCAGCAAAGCGTCAATGTGGCTTACAACCTGTTCAGCTACAGAGAACTACCTGATCGCTTATGGAGCAAAAAAAGAGCTTATCCGCTGCCACCCGCTCTCTTTTCTGCGGCAATCAGAAGTTCATAGAGCAACCCTGGAGGAAAAAGAGAAAATAAAAAAAGAATTAAACATTCCCTACAAAAAAGTTGTCTTAAATGTCGGCGAGTTTACCTACATAAAAGCAAATGACATTCTTATCAAAGCAATGAGCTGGCTCGATAAAGATATCGGCTGCTACATAATCGGCGGTCCTCCGCGAGTAGAATATATGGATATAAAAGAGATGCTGCAATTGGACAATGTGCGCTTTCTCGGTTATGTCGAACCAAAAAATCTTGCCAAATATTATTCCATTGCAGATATTTTTGCACATCCAACCAGATATTCTGAATGGGGCAGCGTAATCAGCGAAGCAATGTCCAGAGGTCTCCCGGTTATAACAACAAAAAAATGCCTTGCGGGCAAAGAGCTAATAAAAGATGAGGAAAACGGCTATCTCATTAATACTGATGATATCGATGCTTTGGTAAATAAACTAAAAGTTTTGCTAACAGACGAATCTTTAGCCGACAGAATTAGCAGCAACAACATCGCTGCAATGCAAAATTATACGCTGGAAGGCAATGCAAAAGCGCATCTTAATATAATAGAAGAATTTAGCCGAACCTTCAACAGCAGCGCCAGTTGAAATTAACTGTTCGGGAAACCCCGAACAGTATGTATCCCAAAATCTTTAATTAAAATCCAACGCCATAACCTATGCGAAGACCAATAGTATTGATTTTCCAATTTACATGATCAAAAAAATCTGTAAACGCTCTTCTATATCTTAATTCAAAGAGAAGTTCTCCATTACCCAAAGGTATTGCATAGCCCGCACCAACAATACCTGCAAAAAGGACACTCACATCAGGCGCACCTTTGATATTTGCATCCAAAATTCCACCCAATGTTGTTCTTTCAAGTTCAATGTCGCCAGAGATTATTTGCAGCGCAGGACCTAGCAAAAAAAACACATTTCCCAAACCTGCATTAACATCAAATCTTGCAAGCACAGGCATTTCAGCAATTCTTATTCTCCAGGTATCTTCTACAATAGTCACCCCAGCAAAGCTAGCTTCATGTTTGATTCTTAAAAATAAAATATTAAGCTCCGGCTGAATAGAAAAAAAGTTATTTATTCCTATATTAACAAAAGTACCAATCTCAAATCCTAACCCAAGCTTTGTTTCAAGATTTATACCAATAGCATCTGCCTCCGCTTTTTCATCACTCCAATCACTGCCGCTAAAAAAACTGTGGTTAAGCCCAAAAGTGGCACCCCATTTAATGTCTACTGCAAACGCAGATACCGGCAGCAGCAGACACATCATAATAATCAAAATCTTTTTCATAAAATCTCCTTTTAATATATATAACTCCTACGGAGCTATTTCCCTGGGACAAAAAAACCCGGGCATATCCAGCATGATATACACGGGCAAAAAACAATGAAAAAATTATTAAAACGAATCCTGTCTCTCTCGAGGTATCGTCGTTTTTACAATAAAAAAAATTAAATATAATGGCTTGACATGATGAAGAAAGGTTAGATAATCGCTGTGCCGCTGTGCCGCTGTGCCGCTGTGCCGCTGTGCCGCTGTGCCGCTGTGCCGCTGTGCCGCTGTGCCGCTGTGCCGCTGTGCCGCT
>JGI20163J15578_10000643_pt1 | contig 14430 bp, 18 predicted proteins | sample TergutCu122P1_FD_15578 | JGI IMG/M metagenome (IMG submission 15578)
CTTGGTATATTTAACAAATATAAAAGATGGAGGTAATAGTTATGAAGGAATTAAAAGGAACAAAGACAGAAACAAATTTAATGGCGGCTTTTGCTGGTGAATCTCAGGCTAGGAACAAATACACCTACTACGCATCTAAAGCTAAAAAAGAAGGTTTTGAGCAAATTTCGAATCTTTTCATGGAAACTGCGGAAAATGAAAAAGAGCATGCAAAAATCTGGTTTAAATTGCTTCATGGTGGTAATGTCCCTGGTACAATAGAAAACCTCAAAGATGCAGCGGCCGGAGAAAATTATGAATGGACCGATATGTATAGCTCTTTTGCTAAAGAGGCACGTGCAGAAGGTTTTGATGAAATAGCTGTGTTATTTGAGAAGGTTGGTGCTATTGAGAAGGAGCACGAAGCTCGCTATCTAAAGCTTCTATCTAATATAGAAAAAGGGCTAGTATTCTCTCGTAGTAATGAAGAAGCATGGATATGTACCAATTGTGGTCACATACATAACGAAAAAGCGGCACCAGCAGTTTGTCCGGTTTGTGCTCATCCTCAAGCTTTCTTTGAAATTAGGCCTGAAAATTTCTAATGATGGATGAAAGCATTTTTAAAGGTTCGGAAATAATATGAAAATACTTGTAGATGCTGACTCGTGTCCTAAAAAAGCCATGATGATTTTAATAGAACTGGCAGATGTGTATAATGTACCTCTTCTTGCGATTGCTTCTTTTAATCATCAAATAGAAGGGGTTGAAAAAGTAACAGTTGGAGATGAGTCTCAAGCGGCAGATATAGCCTTAATTAATAAAACCAGCAAAGGAGACCTAGTTATAACCCAAGACTGGGGGCTGGCATCATTAGTTCTGTCCAAGGGTGGTAATTGTGTATCTCCCAATGGGTATATATATTCCAAAGAAAAAATAGATTTTATGCTGGAAGAAAGGCATATTAAGGCAAAGATTAGAAAGAGTGGTAGCAGGACAAAGGGTCCTGGATCAAGAAACAAAGAAGATGATGAAAGATTTAGAAAAAGCGTGGAACTTCTTTTAAAACAAGAGAATTCTAAAACACTCTAAAAATATAAATCTTTATTCCTTTAAAACGATTGACAAACGGAAAATTTTATGGTAACATTTCTTTATTCGGCCAATAGGCAAAGAAATAGGAGGAATTAAGATTTATGAAACAAGGTACAGTAAAATGGTTCAACAATGAAAAAGGTTTTGGATTTATTGAAGTAGACGGAGAAAAGGATGTATTTGTACACTTTTCAGCAATTGCTGGAGATGGCTTCAAATCATTAGAAGAAGGACAAAAGGTAGAATTTGAAGTTACTGAGGGACCAAAAGGACCTCAAGCTGCTAACGTTTCCAAACTGTAAATCTAAAGACAACACGCCTTGCCACTTTTGGTTAGGCGTTTTTTATTTACTTTTTGTAGATGTCTTAATTATAATAAAAAGCCGATGAAGATTTTTCTTCGGCTTTTTATTATGTTACTATAAATTATAAGACAAAAAGATTTCTTATTAGCAAATATGCTATAATTAGAAAAAATAATATTGTTTTTGAAGTTTTGAAAAAATCTCATATTGATAATTATAATTAGGAAAGGAATAAAATAAAGTTAATTAAAAAGTTTTATTTAGAGAAAAGGTTTTTAATCTTTTCTTCCTCTGCCCTAAAATGTCTTAAACAGCCATTAATATAATCTTCCAAAGAAAGATCATTCTTGGCTGTATTTAAGATTTTAAGTTTATTGCTTGGTATTTCAAAAGAAAACTCTGTTATTGTTGATGCCCTCCAGGGAGCAATATCCATGTCATCTTTGTTAAAGATAGTTGTATCTACTAAATCTTCAAAAGCTTCTTGGTTGTCAGTATCTTTGCCGATCCACCATTTCCAAAGAATTCGATCTAACTGTATAGTGATTTTCTGGTTCACAGTGACATACCTCCACAGTAATAAGTTAAAATTCTATATGCTAGGTTATATTATACCTTAAGCAATGAAAAAAGGTAGTTTAAAATATAAGGGGGTTGGATTTTATGAGTGAAGAAAAAATGAAAGATCCAATAGCACATGGAGATGAAATAGCAAAGTGGGTTAAACTGACTTGTCTAAGTGGTGAAATAGAGGCGGATCTACTTTTTGGTCTTTTAAAAACTAATGAAATACCGGCTGTAAAAGTATACCCTGGTGCTACTCAGGTAATAAAGGTGTATATGGGAACCGCAATAGGCGTTGAAATTCATGTGCCTGAGGACAGATTCCTGGATGCCAAAGAAATCCTGAAAGAGATGGAAAGTCAATGATAAAGTTTCTAAAACTATTTGTGTTTTTATTAAACCATCCTCAAGTAGGAAAATATAAAAAAATTATCTTTGTGGGTTTTCCAATATTGTATTTAATAATGCCTGATCTAATACCTGGCATTATTGATGATTTAATAATAATTATTATTGGCTTTTTAGCTTTTACTAAAATTGCTCAAAAAGATGTTAAAGTGCCCAAAGACAGCAAAACTAACGGTGATGATGACGTAATAGACGTAGATGCTAAGGTTATTAAAGATGAATAAATTTAAAAATACAGGAAAAATTCTTAAATGATTTGTGTTGCATATGGGGCGGATTGGAGGCAAGTGTGAAATTTCGAACTGAAATTAGAGTAAGATACGCAGAAACAGATGCCATGGGAATTGTTTATCATGGAAATTATTTCGACTGGATGGAAGTTGGACGGTCTGAACTATTTAGAAGCATTGGTCTACCGTATACGCAGATTGAAGAAGAAGGAATATATATCCCTGTAATAGAGGTTCATTGTAAGTACTTCAGACCTGCCAGATATGATGATGAAGTTATTGTTGAAACCCATGTTGAAAAATTTTCTGCAGCAAGTGGCGTACTTAAATATACTATGTATCTAAAGAAGGATAATACTATCCTTGTTGAAGCACAGACTGTACATGCTTTTGTAAATAATAAAGGCAGACCTGTAAATATAAAAAAAATTCCTAAAATATATAACAAACTTTTGGAAATAACCTAGATATCTTCAATTAGTAAGTTGGGAGAAAAGGTGATTTAGTTGAAACAACCAGAAATATTGCAAGTTTTAGAGCGTTTAGAAGCTGAATATCCAAATGCAAAAACCGAACTGGAATTTAATGATTCTTTTCAACTGTTGGTAGCAACTATATTATCTGCCCAGTCTACAGATGTTCAGGTGAACAAAACTACGAGAGTTTTATTTGCTAAATATCCGGAACCTTCTGATTTTGCAAGGGCAGACTTGAAAGTTTTAGAAAATGATACCAAGGGTGTGGGACTTTTTCGAAATAAAAGTAAAAATATTATAGAGACAAGTAAAATCTTAATGGAAAGATATGATGGAAAAGTTCCTGATACCATGGAAGAATTAATACAGCTTCCAGGAGTAGGAAGAAAAACTGCTAATGTGGTTTTATCCAATGCCTTTAACATACCGGCAATTGCGGTAGATACCCACGTTTTTAGGGTTTCTAATAGGCTGGGGATAGCTAATTCCAAAAGCCCAGAGGTAACAGAATTAGAATTACAAAAAAATATACCTATGAATAAATGGTCACTAGCTCACCATTGGTTAATTTTGCATGGCAGAAGGGTATGTCATGCCAGAAAGCCGGGGTGTACAAGTTGTGTAATTGAAGATTTATGTAGATACAGAAAAGCACAAAAGGTAGAATAGTAAAGGAGGGAGTATGATTTGAAAATTGGTGTATGTACCCTCGAACTTAGAATATCATATGTACATTCTTTAAAAGAAAAAAGAAGTATAGTAAAAAAAATTAGCAGTAAAATCCGACAAAAGTTTAATGTTTCTATATCAGAGGTAGACACACAAGATATATGGCAGACAGCAACACTGGGTATTGCAGCGGTAGGAAGCCAAGGCCCATTTATTGAAGGGGCTTTAGAAACTATAATAGATTATGTAGAAAATATTTTTGATGGTGAAATTAGAATCTTACATACTGAAGTTATTGCTATTTAGGAGAGATTTAAATGCATATAGTGTTATATCAACCGGAAATTCCGCAAAATACGGGAAATATAGCCAGAACCTGCGGAGCAACGGGAGTTTCTTTACATTTAATTAGACCACTTGGGTTTAATATAGATGATAAATATGTAAAAAGGGCAGGGTTGGATTATTGGCATCTTTTGGATCTAAATATATATGATACTTGGAATAATTTTATAGCTCAAAAGGGTCACTTAGCTTTGTATTTTATAGAAACCAAGGGAGAGCAATATTATCAAGATGTTCAGTATCCCGAGGATAGTTATTTTATCTTTGGTTCTGAAACTAAGGGGATACCTGAAAGTATTCTCAAGCAGTACCGGGATAGGGTTATCAAGATACCTATGAAATCTGATATAAGATCATTAAACTTATCCAATGCTGTTGCCATAGTTGTTTATGAAGCTTTAAGGCAACATGAGTTCAAAATATTACGTAGTTTATAAAAAGGCCTGAGTATGAGGTCATATTTATCCTTTTTACAGAGGTGATATTATGCTGATAGGAGTACTTTCTGATACCCATATACCCAATAGAGCTAAATCAATACCCAAAGAAATATTTCATGGATTTGCAAATGTAGATATGATTATACATGCAGGAGATATTTGTGAAGAATATGTATTGGACGAGCTTGAGTTGATAGCACCGGTAAAAGCAGTATTAGGCAATACTGATGGCTGGGATTTGCACAAAAAAATTCCCAGAAAGCAGATACTGGACGTAAAAGGTTATAAGATAGGCATAATTCACGGTGATGGCGATGAAGGAAGCATCTTGCAAAGGGTACTGGATGCTTTTAAAGGTGATAAAGTGGATTGTATTGTTTTTGGCCATAGCCACCGGGCTTTTAACTCTCTAAGTGGAGATATATTACTATTTAATCCTGGCTCTTCAACAGACAAGAGGTTAAGCAAATACTTTTCCTATGGTCTACTGCAAATAGGTGATACGATAGAAACAAAAATTGTATATTTTTAATCGATAATATTCACATTCCTTGGTAATGATAAAGACTACAAGGGGAGGTGAATTTTTTTATTATACTCGATTATGAGGTTTAATCTTAAATGCTGCTGCAAATTAATCTATGCTTTTTAAAATAACCTAAAAAAATAAATATTTTATGTTAATAAAATTAAAGAGGAATTAAGCTCACCTCTAAAGAAAAATAACTAAAACAGAATTGGTGTTTTAAATGTTTTTAATTGTAAACTGTTAGTTGGCAGAGTTGGAGGTTATCATGTCTTTTGTTCATTTGCATAACCATACAGAATACAGCCTCCTTGATGGAAGTGCAAGGATACGGGCTATGGTGGCTAGGGCTAAAGAGCTTTCTATGCCTGCTATAGCAATTACTGATCATGGCAGTATGTATGGTATTATTGATTTTTACAAAGAGTGTAAAAAGCATGATATCCATCCTATTATAGGATGTGAAGTATATGTAGCACCAAGGTCAAGAACCCAAAAAGAACCTGGCTTTGATGATTATCAATATCATTTGGTATTACTTGCAAAAGATCAGAAAGGTTATCAAAACTTACTGACATTGGTTTCTAATGCTTATATAACGGGTTTTTATTATAAACCTAGGGTAGATAAGGAACTTCTCAAAGAATATTCTGAAGGGTTGATAGCTCTAAGTGGTTGTTTAGCCGGTGAGGTTCCCTCATTGCTTCTAAAAGGTAATAATGAAGCAGCTTATAATGCAGCAAGGGAATATGAGAATATATTTGGCAAAGAAAATTTTTATCTTGAAATTCAAGATCATGGTATGGAGGATCAAATAGAAGCTAATAGGCAGCTGGTTAATATGGGCAAGGAGCTTGCTATTCCTTTGGTAGTTACAAACGATACGCACTATGTTTTAAAAGAAAATGCCAAGGTTCATGATATACTTTTGTGTATTCAAACTGCTAAAACAATAAATGATGAAAAAAGATTAAAGTTTCCTACAGATGAGTTTTATCTTAAGTCATATGAGGAAATGGAGCTTCTTTTTGCAGAAATACCTGAAGCTCTTACAAATACACTGAAAATTGCCAAAAGATGTAATGTGGAATTTGATTTTGGAGGTTTTCATCTGCCGGATTATACTATACCGGAAGGTTATGATGCCTATTCTTACCTAAAAGAACTTTGTTATCAGGGTTTAAAGGAGAGATACCCCGTTATTTCTCAGGAAATAACTGAAAGACTGGAATATGAACTTTCTGTAATAGATAAAATGAATTTCCCCGGCTATTTTTTGATAGTGTGGGATTTGGTCAACTATGCAAGACAGCAAAATATTTTAGTGGGTCCGGGAAGAGGTTCGGCAGCAGGAAGTCTTGTTGCGTATTCTCTGAAAATTACCAATATAGATCCGTTAAAATATGACTTATTATTTGAACGTTTTCTAAATCCTGAAAGAATTACAATGCCCGATATAGATATTGATTTTTGTTTTGAACGTCGGGGAGAAATAATAGATTACCTTGCACTTAAATATGGTCAAGAACATGTAGCTCAGATAATTACCTTTGGAACGATGGCTGCAAAAGCGGCTGTAAGAGATGTAGGAAGAGTTTTGCAAATTCCCTTGCCAGAAGTAGACAAGGTTGCCAAGTTAATACCAAATGAGCTGGGAATTACCCTTGAAAAAGCTCTTCAAGTGTCTGTAGAATTACGTCAGCTTTATGAAGAGGATAATATCATACATGAGCTTTTAGATATAGCCAAAGAGGTAGAAGGTTTGCCACGTCACGCTTCCACCCATGCAGCAGGTGTGGTTATATCAAAGGAAAAAATGATTTCATATTTACCTGTCCAAAGGGCAAATGATATTGGAGTAGTTACCACACAGTTTTCAATGGGTATAGTAGAAGAGATTGGGCTTCTTAAAATGGATATACTAGGTTTGCGAACTTTAACAGTAATCGGTCAGGTAGTTGAAATTGTTAAAGAAAACAAGGGAATAGAAATTGATATTGATAATATTTCCCTTGAAGATGAAAAAGCTTTTGAAATGCTTGACAGAGGAGAATCACTAGGTATATTTCAATTAGAATCTGATGGTATGAGGTCTATTTTAAAAAACCTAAAACCGGATAAGCTTAGCGATCTTATAGCTTTAGTAGCTTTATATAGGCCCGGTCCATTAGGAAGTGGAATGGTTGAGGACTTTATTAAGAGAAGACACGGAGAGATAGATGATAAATATCTTCATCCTATGCTTGAACCGATTTTAAAAGATACCTATGGAGTTATTCTTTATCAAGAGCAGGTTATGAGGATAGCTAGTGACCTGGCAGGTTTCTCTCTGGGACAAGCCGACCTTTTAAGAAGAGCTATGGGTAAAAAACAACCTGAAGTTATTGCAAAACAAAAGCAGGTTTTTATTGAAGGTTGTGTAAAAAATAGTATTGAGGAAAAAATTGCCGAAGAAATATTTGATCTTATGGCCTTTTTTGCCGGATATGGTTTTAATAAATCACACTCGGCAGCCTATGCTTTGGTGTCTTACCAAACTGCTTACTTAAAAGCCAATTATCCTACAGAATACATGGCTGCTTTGTTGTCCAGCTTAATGGGTAATACGGATAAAAATATATTTTATATGGAGGAATGTAAAAGGTTAGGTATTGAAATTTTAGCTCCTGATGTAAATGAGAGTTTTGTTGATTTCAGTGTTTGCTCAAGTAAAGTACGTTTTGGACTGGCAGCTGTAAAAAACGTAGGAGAAAATGCAATTAAAGGAATAATAAGATCAAGGCAAGAAAAAGGAAAATTTACTTCTTTGATAGATTTTTGTTGCAAAGTGGATTCTGCTTGCCTAAACAAGAGAGTATTAGAAAACTTGATTAAATGTGGGGCTTTTACTTCTGTGAATATGCCAAGGTCGCAACTTCTGGCCATAATGGATAGGGCCATGGAGATAGGCCAAAAAAGGCAAAATGATTTAAAAAGTGGCCAACTATCTTTTTTTGATATGGGTACTGAAGAAAATTTTGAAATAGAAACTGCAATTTCATCATTAGAGGAATTCAGTACCAGAGATATACTTGCAATGGAAAAAGAAACATTAGGCTTGTATATAAGTGGTCATCCAATTAATGAATATTTAGCAAACCTACGTAACCAAACTTCAAATAACATAGAAGAGATTACCAGTAACATGGAGGGTTCAATTGTTATTATAGGTGGGGTCTTGTCACGTATAAAAAGAAGCATAACTAAAAGAGGAGAAGCGATGGCCTATCTTACCTTGGAAGACAATACAGGATATATAGAGTGTTTGGTATTTCCATCCACTTTGGCACAATATACTCAATTACTGCAAGAGGATAATGTTGTAAAAATTGAAGGAAGGATTAGTTACCAAAATGACGAAGTCAAATGTATAGTTAGTACCGTTAAAGCTATTGAAAAAGATTCAGAGAAATCTCTCATAGTTTATTTAGAAAAAGGGTCAGATGAAAGATTGTTAGGGGAAATCAAGAAAACATTAAGCAAATATCCAGGAGATATACCTGTTTATATAGAACTTTTGGAGTATCAGAAAAAAATACTTGTTGATAGAAAACTTTGGATAAGCCAAGATGAAAAATTGTTAGACTATTTATTAAAATTAGATCTTAAATTTAAAATTAAGTAATGGAGGTAAAGTTAAATGCGTATAGCAGTATACCCGGGCACATTTGACCCAATAACATATGGCCACTTGGATATTATTAATAGGGCAACAAAACTTTTTGACAAATTAATTGTTGGTGTTGCACAGGACACAGGTAAAGAAACACTGTTTGACATTGATGAAAGATTAAGTCTTGTAAAAAATCAAGTATCGAAAATGACAAACGTTGAAGTAAAGTCTTTTAATGGGCTTTTGGTTAATTTCGCAAAAAAGGAAAAATGTTGTACTATAATTAGAGGTATTAGAGTGGTATCTGACTTTGAATATGAATTTCAGCTTTCTTTGATGAACAAAAAATTGGCTCCTGACTTGGAAACAATTTTCTTGATGACAGCTAGTGAGTATTTATTTTTTAGTTCTACTGTTATCAAACAGGTGTCATCTTTGGAGGGATGTGTAGAAGATTTAGTACCTGCGGATGTAGCCAAAGCTCTGTATAAGAGGCTTAGGACTAACAATTGGTGAATTTACTAACCAGGTACGAGGTAGTATAAGTTTAGGGCGGTGAAATTTTAGCAGGCCTATGGCAATGTTCAATCGGTTGCATGTAAATTAATAATTTTTGGGGAGGTACCATATATGTGGACTGTTGTCTATATTGCACAAAATAAGGCCAAAGCCGAGAAGATTAAAGGTGTGCTTATTTCTGAAGGGCTTTTAGTCAACTTAAGAGGACTAGGCACTACTGATACAGATAACATGTCAAAAGCAGTAGAAATATTAGTTCCGGAATCTGAGGCCGAGGAAGCTCATGAAATTATAAATAATATTTTATCTGTTTAACAATCTTTTGCGTTTAAAAACATGGAATATTTCAAATTGACTTTAATTTGTCTTTGTTACAGATGGATATAAAAGTGATTAGATATTATGTGAGAGGTGATATGATGAAAACCATTGGTGTATTAACTAGTGGTGGAGATGCACCCGGGATGAATGCTGCCATTAGAGCTGTTGTTAGAAGCGTAATCTATTATGAAAAAAAAGTTGTTGGCATAATGCGTGGTTATCTTGGGCTTATAAATGGTGAAATCATTGATATGCACCTTGGATCTGTGGCAGACATAATCCATAGAGGTGGTACAATTTTGCACACAGCCAGGTGTGAAGAGTTTTTATATCCCCAAGGAAAAATGAAAGCTGTAGAACAAATTAAAAAAGCAGGTATAGATGGTCTAATAGTAATTGGTGGTGACGGTTCTTATAGGGGAGCTTTAGAATTGACGAAACTGGGTATTCCTACAATTGGGGTACCTGGTACTATAGATAATGATATTGCTTGTACCGATAATACCATTGGGTTAGACACGGCTGTTAATACGGCTGTTGATGCTATAAACAAGGTAAGAGACACTGCTACTTCTCATGAAAGGGTTTTTATTATTGAAGTAATGGGCAGGAACCGGGGAGATATAGCTCTTTTGGCAGGGATAGCCGGCGGAGCAGAATCCATCTTAATCCCAGAAGTTCCCTTGAATATAAAATCAGTAGCTGAAAAAATTGAAAGAGGTAAAAAAAGAGGTAAACTACATAGTATAATTATTCTTGCAGAAGGTGTGGGAAGTGCTATTGATGTTGGTAAAGAGCTTACAGCATTAACGGATATGGAAACAAGGTATGCCATTTTAGGACATATTCAACGAGGAGGAACACCTACAGCTTATGATAGGACATTAGCAAGCAGATTAGGTTCGGAAGCAGTGAAATTACTACTGGAAGGGAAAAGTGCAAGAGCGGTAGGTATTGAATCAAATAAAGTGGTTAACCATGATATAGAGTATGTTTTAACGCAAAAAAAACCTATAAATCTTGAATTAGTTAAACTAGCTGAGATACTTGCTATTTGAGCGGATAATAAAGATTGTGACTTTTTAATTGTCAATTGCTAAAAAGGAAGGGGAATTTTATGAGACACACAAAGATTGTATGTACTATAGGTCCTGCCAGCGAGAATATAGAAACTTTAAGAGAAATGATTAAATCAGGAATGACTGTTGCACGACTGAACTTTTCTCACGGTTCTCATGAAGAGCATGCAAATAGAATAAAACTAATTAGACAGGCGGCCGATGAAGTAGGCAAAATAGTGGCAATTATGCTGGATACAAAAGGTCCGGAAATAAGAACCGGTTTGATTGAAGGAGGTAAGATAAATCTTGTTGAGGGAGATAGGATAATCCTAACTGCAGAGCAAGTAATGGGAACCTCTGAAAAAATTTCAGTAACCTATGAAAGTATACATAAAGATGTAAAGCCTAACAACAGAGTACTCCTAGATGATGGGTTAATTGAGCTGTTAGTGAAAGAAATCATAGATACAGAGGTTCATTGTGAAGTATTAAACGGAGGAGAGTTATCAAATCGGAAAGGTGTTAATATTCCGGATATTCTTGTTAACTTGCCTGCTATTACTGAAAAAGATATAGAAGATATAGTTTTTGGTATAGAGCAGGATGTTGATTTTATTGCAGCTTCTTTTATCAGAACAGCTGCAGATGTTTTGGAAATAAGAAAAATTTTAGAAGAATATAAAGCTGATATTCATATTATTTCAAAGATAGAAGACCAGGCCGGTGTGAATAATATAGAAGAAATTTTAGTTGTTTCAGATGGAATTATGGTTGCACGTGGTGATCTTGGGGTTGAAATACCGTCAGAAGAAGTACCTCTTGTCCAAAAAAGGTTAATTGAAAAGTGTAATAAAGTTGGTAAGCCCGTAATTACAGCAACCCAGATGCTTGATTCTATGATGAGAAGCCCTAGGCCAACAAGGGCAGAGGCTAATGACGTGGCTAATGCTATTTTTGATGGTAGTGATGCTATTATGCTTTCTGGTGAAACTGCAGCGGGTAAATATCCTGTCCAAGCAGTTGAGACAATGGCTAGAATTGCAGAAAGAACGGAAACTGCATTACAATACGAGGAGATATTGGGCAAGAAAGAAATGCTCCCCCAGAAAACAGTAACTGATGCGATAAGCTACTCTACAAGTAATATAGCATTGGAATTAGATGCCTCTGCTATTATAACTCCCACTGCTTCGGGTTCCACAGCTAGAATGGTTTCTAAATACAAACCCAAGGCAAAAATTATAGCTGCTACTCCTTATTTAAAAGTTGCAAAAAAAATGTGCCTGGTATGGGCTGTTCAGCCTATATTAGTTAGAAAAACAACAGGTACTGATGAAATGATCACTGAAAGTGTACAAAGAACCTTGGAAGCAGGATTAATATCTTTAGGTGATTTAGTTGTAATAACAGCTGGTGTTCCTGTAGGCGTCCCGGGGACAACAAATTTGTTAAAAGTACATATTGTTGGTGAGACTGTTGCCAGAGGGACAGGCATAGGGAGCCAAGTTGTTACAGGTAAGATCAAAAAAGTTTCATCCGGTGAAGAGGCAGTTAATAAAATATCTCAAGGGGATATATTAGTGACATACGGTACTGATAAAGAATATGTATCAGCAATGGAAAAAGCAGTAGCTATTATCACAGAAGAAGATGGAATTACATCACATGCTGCAGTTGTAGGAGTAAGCATTAACACTCCTGTTATAGTAGGTTGTGCAGATGCAATGAGAATATTGGATGAAAACTCTACTGTAACAATAGATACCGCAAGGGGAATAGTCTATAGAGGTGTAACAAAAACTTTATAATTAAACATAGTAAGCTTTTCTTGAAAAAACTAATCAAATGTGGTAAAATTATCCGGGGCTAAAAGTAATATGTTTTACACAAAAGGTAGATATACAAGCAACATAATTCTAATGTAATACAAATGAGGAGGAATAGGAATGAAGAAGGCTTTACTTATTTTAATGAGCGTTTTGCTCATGGCTGGTTTTATGGTAGGTTGTGGTGCGAACAATGATCCACAAGAGGATGCACATGCTGAAGCTTATGCACTTTATCTTGCTATGAACGAGGCAATAGCAGATATCACCTCTATGGAAGCGAGAGCAGACATGCAAATTTCTATAGAAGCCGAAGGCGAAATTATGGATATGAGCATAGTCATGGAAATGAAGACGGTCTATCATTCTGAAACTGAAATTGAAATGGCTATGTATATGAACATGGATATGGGTTTGTTGGGTGGTCAAACGGAAATGGCAATGTACTTCAGAGACGGTTGGCTCTATATGGATGGTATGGGAATGCAGATTAGGTCACCGATGCCACTTGAAGATCTTGGCAATTATATGGATACTGACCTCTTTAATGCACTGGAGTTTACTAAAGAAGCTATTATAGATGCCAGTGTTGAGGCAGTAGGTAACAACAAACGTCTTAACTTTACTTTAAGAGGTGATGCTCTTCAGGAAGTTATGGATACGATGATGGGTGAAATGATGGATGCACTTCTTTTAGGAGCAGAAATGGATATTAAATATAGTGATATGATAGTTAGTATCTTGCTTGATGCAAACAACATGCCTCTAGAACAAAGAATGATTTTTAGCTTGGAAATGGATATTGAAGGAGATGTAGGGATAATAAACTATGATATCAACATGACTGATATTTCCTACAATACATTAACTGCCATTGAATTTCCTGCTAACCTGGGCGGCTTTATGGAGTGGCAACTATAAGCCGTTATACAATAATTAAATAAGATGGAGCAAACAGCAATGTTAGCCCTTCAAAAAACAGAGGCGAGTCTGTAAAAAGGCTCGCTTCTGTTGTATAATAAGTATAATAATGTATATAACATCTTGCAAAAAGAACCTTTTCTATCCCGGGAGTGATCTATCCTTGCATGAATATTTAGAAACCCTATTGCCTAAGTTTAATGAAGCATTTAAAAGCAATGTAAAGATTACCGAAGTAACAGCTTTTTCACTGCAGCTTTCACCAAAAGAAGCATTAATTATGACTAATAGACAAATATACCTACTTAAGAAGGGGTTTTGGGGAGTAAAAGTGCACTGCTTTCCTTTAAATGAAGTTGAACTAAAGGTAGTTGAAGATCAGCTGAACGTGACCTCAGAAAAAAATGATTTTAACGCTACTGTTAAAATTTCAGATAGTAGAAAAAAGTCATTATTAACCATGGCTTTAGAGAAGTTTTAGTTAGCTGTTCTAATTTGCTTTTGATAAGGCACTGGTTACATAGGGAGAGATTATAATTTGACCCTGATCCACCTTTGCAATTTCTGGGTTATGTTTTTTAATACTTTCACTTTCAGCTTTACACGCTATTAGGTTACCGATCCGTACTTGCATAGGGTCTAAAATTGAAGCTACAATAAATGAATCAAGATCCCCTTCCGCACCGGCATGAACAACACCCTTTACAGAGCCCATAACTATAATATTTCCCGTTGCTACTACTTCAGAACCGGGGTTAATGTCACCTAAGAGTATTAGGTTACCTTTAAAAGTTAACTTTTCACCATTGCGAAGACTTTTATAAATGAAATGACTTTGCTGTTCCAATTCGGCTTTTGAAATGCCTAGAATATCTTTATATTTCTCTTTGGAAGGTTTATTTTCTGAAGCATCACTAGTTTTTATGGTACTAGTTTTTACAGTTTCTGTAGTAATATTACTGGCTTCCACAATAGGGATTAAACCATTTGCAATACAAATCTGTTCTAGAGTTTTATATTGATTAGATGTTAACGTATCACTAGATGGATGAAATTTAAATTTTGCACCATTAAAAAAACCATTAGCATGGCT
>JGI20163J15578_10000644_pt1 | contig 14417 bp, 10 predicted proteins | sample TergutCu122P1_FD_15578 | JGI IMG/M metagenome (IMG submission 15578)
TCACCAATGAAGTGCAAAACCCCTCCTGTTACCGTTCTTCCAATTCTGATTTTCCTTTTGCAGTTGTTCAGAAATTCCCTTTTGAAAAAACCATAGAATTCTTCAAGGAGATAGGAGTTTACCCTAAGAGCAGAGAGGGGTATATCTATCCTAACTCAGATCAAGCCACCGCTGTGGTTGATACCCTGGTGATGGAATTAAAAAAGCTAAAAGTAGATATTTTGTTCAATACGCGCTGTGAGGTCATTACTTCACATCATCCTTCTAGCTTTTCTATACTGATTAAAAACTTAGAGAAAGCAAATTCCAAATCAGAAATTAAAAACTTATCAACTGACACATTCCACGAGTTACATGGGGATAAGGTAATTCTCACCACAGGGGGTAAGGCGGCGAAAGTCCTAGGCTCTGATGGTTCTGGCTATGACCTGGCAAAGTCACTTGGCCACCGCATTATTCCTGTATTGCCTTCATTGGTTCAGTTAAGATGCAGAGAATCCTTTTATAAGCAACTGGCTGGCCTTAGAATGGAGGGCCAAGTCTCCATCCAAGTAAACGGAAGAGAAGTTGCCAGAGACACTGGCGAAATACAGTTGACCGATTACGGCATCTCAGGGATACCTGTATTTCAAGTCAGTGGAATTGTGGCACAGGAACTCTCCAAAGGAAACAAAGTGTTAGGGGTGATAAACTTTATGCCTCAGTGTTCACAAGAAGAAGTCATAGAACTTCTTAATCAAAGAGTGGACAATAACCCTGGCAAGCGAATAGGAGAATTCTTCATCGGTTTGTTCCCTAAGAAATTTGGTGACCTGCTGGTCAAACTCTGTGAACTTTGTCCCAAAGAGAAAGTGTCCCATTTGAAAAAATACAACAACGTATTCATCCCGCAAATGGCCAAACATATCACCGCCTTTGAAACGAAAATCATCGCCACAAACTCTTTTGAACAAGCCCAAGTATGCTGCGGAGGAGTGGACACCCATGAAATCAATCCTGATACCATGGAATCCTTGCTGGTTAAAAACCTGTATTTTGCTGGGGAAGTTGTGGACGTTGACGGGATTTGTGGAGGGTATAATCTCCAGTGGGCATGGTCCAGTGGATTTGTGGCTGGAAGTTCAGCTGCCGAAGAGTGTGAAGAATCAACTGAAGCCAGATAGACTAAACCTGCATCGGTGGGAGTATTAGAGCACGTTAGCCATCGGATAAACTTTAAGTGAGTTAAAGCATGGACAAAGAAGTTAAAAGAAAAACCTTAAAATATAAAATCTCTCAAATCAAATTGCCTATTGGACATTGTCCAGCTGACTTAAGAGACAAAGTTGCTAACCAGCTTAGAATTCAACCGAAAGAGTTGGTTTCTTTGGATATCCTAAAAAAATCCATAGATGCCAGAAAAAAGCCTATTCTTTTCTATTCTTATACTGTCATCATTGAATTGGACAAGAGGACAAAGCTTCCAAAATCTCTGTCTAATTTAGAGGAACATCAAGAAGTGAGGTATCAACTCCCTCAAAAGCAGTACGAAAATCAAACCCTTCATCCATGTGATTCCAATAAAACAAGCGCACAATTCACGAGTCCTTTACAACATTCTTTACCACCTATCATCGTAGGCACAGGCCCTGCAGGTTTATTTTGTGGCTATCTTCTGGCACTGGCAGGCATGAGCCCTATCTTATTGGAACGTGGTGCTGACGTTGACCAGCGAATCAAAGATGTGGAGGAATTTTGGGAGACGGGAACCCTCAAGTTGGATTCCAATGTCCAATTCGGTGAAGGGGGAGCGGGCACTTTTTCTGACGGTAAGCTGAACACTTTGGTAAAGGACAAGTTTGGAAGAAATCGCTTTGTATTAGAAACTCTTGTGGAACACGGAGCACCAAAGGAAATCCTGTTCGAACAAAAGCCCCATGTGGGAACAGACGTCCTTGTCACTGTTGTCAAAAATGTACGAAAATCAATCGAAGGTTTAGGGGGACGATTTGAGTTTAACACAAAACTGGTAGACCTTCTATTGGCTGATGATGAAAAAAGCACCCCTGTAAATCCTGCTAATCAAGGGAATTTAGCCGTCTCCGCCCTTCAAAACTCGGAATTAATTTGCTCCACGCTTGATAATGGTGCCATTTTCGACAGCGAAATAAATACATTTCTCAACTTAATCACCATCAATCCCACTAAGCCCAATGAATCCCCTATGATTTATTCTACCAGCCATTTGGTTTTGGCCATTGGCCATAGTGCCAGAGATACCTTTGAAATGTTACACCGCAAGAATATTGAAATGTCCGCAAAACCTTTTGCTGTAGGCCTTAGAATAGAGCACCCTCAAAAAATGATTAATAAAGCTCAATACGGAGTGCAACATTCCACTAGCAACCTTCCTGCTGCCAGCTATAAACTAGCAGAAAACCTAGAGAATGGAAGAGGAGTTTATTCTTTTTGCATGTGTCCTGGTGGGGTTATCGTCAATGCATCCTCTGAAAATGAGTCGTTGGCGATAAATGGTATGAGCTATCATGCAAGAGATGGCCAAAACGCCAACAGTGCCATTGTTGTGACCGTTTCACCTGATGATTTTCCTTCTGACCATCCNTTAAGTGGAATCGAATTTCAAAGATGTCTAGAGCGAAAAGCTTATAAGATAGGGAAGGGAAACATCCCTGTTCAGAGGCTAGGAGATTTTCTAAAAAGTTGTAGTTTCTCTTACATCATGGACGACACAGAGAACACAGTGAACGTAGAGAACGTAAAGAGCGTAGAAGTGCGAGAGTTTAAACCAACCATAAAAGGTCAGTGGACCTATGCCGATTTAGCCCCCATATTCCCAACAGAAATACGAGATTCTTTGGGAGAGGGCATTCTAAGGATGTCACACAAAATATCTGGCTTTTCTCATCCTGACGCCTTACTATCAGGAGTAGAAAGCAGAACCTCTTCTCCAGTAAAAATTCACCGAGACCAACACTTTCAATCCAACATCAAAGGCATTTACCCTTGCGGTGAAGGCGCTGGATATGCTGGCGGTATCACCTCTGCTGCCATAGATGGATTAAAAGTTGCAGAGGCTATCCTTGATGGTTTTGCATAAAGTGATGGTCTGAAGTGTAGCGTCTTCTATTATGCCTTTGCAACTCCTCAAAGCTGTTTTTGCCTAAATCTCAAATCTATGTTATAATGTATGAAGCTATAACTCCTTCGTGCTTGCACGAGAGTTCTAGCGCCCAACATGTGTGTCCTGCTTTATGCAGGAAAACAACCCCTAATTGTGTTGTCTCATGAAAACCATGAACAACCAAAACCAAATCAATAATTTACCTCCCCAAGAACGCCCATATGAAAAATGTGAGCGTTTTGGTCCTGCCCATCTCACAGATGCGGAACTGCTGGCCATCCTGCTACGAACGGGCACCAAGGGAGAAAACTCCATCCAGTTGGCCAAACGACTCTTATACTCCATGTCATCAGAAGATGGAGTATTAGTCCTTCATCAGTGGTCCATTGAACAATTGGTAAGCCTTCGGGGAATCGGACGAGTAAAAGCCATTCAAATCCTTAGCCTTTTAGAATTGGCCAAGCGTTTGTCTAGAGCTTCTGCCAGAGAAGGATTAAGCTTTTCCAATCCTTCCTCCATTGCCATGTACTACATGGAAGAGATGCGTCACCAGAAGCAAGAGGTTATGAAACTGTTACTGTTGAATACAAGAAACAAACTGATTAGCGAAAATGATATTTCCAAAGGAACCATCAACTCCGCAGTGATTTCACCTCGAGAATTGTTTGTGGAGGCATTACAGAAAAATGCAGTTTCCATCATTCTGATTCATAATCACCCTAGCGGGGTGTCTACCCCCAGTCAAGACGATATTTTGATGACTAGGAGAATTGTTGAGGCAGGAAAGATGATTGGAATCACCTTACTTGATCATATTGTAATTGGGAATAATTGTTATACCAGTTTGAGAGAAAAAGGATTGTTATAATATGCCGCGTAATATCTATGGACTGGACTTGGGTACTCATGAAATCAAAGTATACGATAAGAAAAAGCAGTACCTCTGGAAAGAAAAGAACGTTATTGCTCTTAAAGAAAAAGACAAGCTAGTGGCTATTGGAAACAAAGCTTATGAAATGATAGGGAAAACTCCAAGCACCATTCGCGTGGTTCTCCCTATGCAAAAAGGAGCCATTGCACATTTTGATAACATGCAACATCTGTTAAGTACCCTGATTAACAATGAGGGTAGATTTCTAAGAGGATCTGAATATCTAGTGGCCGTTCCTACAGATGTTACTGAGATAGAAAAAAGAGCCTTTTACGACTTGGTTATTAATTCTCCCAGCAAGGCCAAATCCGTTCGAATTGTTGAGCGAAGCATGGCTGATGCCATTGGAGCTTCTGTAGATATCTTTGATACAAAAGGGGCAATGGTGGTGAACATTGGTGGAAGTACCACAGAACTTTCCGTTCTTTTATTTGGAGGATTGGTGGTCAATCGATTGCTCAAAATTGGCGGCGAAGATTTTGACCAATCCATTGCCAATCTAATGAGGCAAACCCATGATGTACTCATAGGACATTCTGCTGCCCAGTACTTGCGAAGTAAATTCGGTGTTGCTTCTACTCTTTCAGAAGCAGAAACCACTGTTAGTGGCAAAGAACTGCTTACAGGCTTGCCTAGAAAAGTGGAAGTTTCTGGTAGTTTGGTAGGTATGGCCATTAGAGAGCCTTTACACGAAATTGTTAAAGCCATCAAAGCCATGATTGATCGAACTCCCGCTGATGTTCAGGCAGAAATCTACAAGAATGGTTTGTATCTGGTTGGCGGGATGGCAAGAGTTGCTGGAATCTCGGATTACATCAAATCCTACATCAATCTTCCCATCCACATTGCCCGTAAACCTGAACTTTCCACAGTGAGAGGTTTGGAGACGATTATTCTCAATCGAAAGCGATACAAGAAGTTCACCTATTCTATGCAAGAAGAAGATTACAGATGGCTAAGGTAAAGGAATGCGATGAAAAAAAGAAGACAATACACCTTATCAAATAAATATTGGCTACTCTTTTTAACCCTTGTTTGCATAGGGTTGATGTTACTTTCTGCTTACTCTGATAACGTAAGGGGGCCCTTTAGGGTATTTGCCAATCTTACGGTGATTCCCATGCAAACAGGAATCAACACTCTGGGAACATTTTTAATTGATATTACTGAGAATTTTGAAACCATAGAGATGTTACGAGCAGACAATGAAGCCTTACGCTCTCAAATAGCTGAGTTACAAGAGATGAATAACCGCCTTCATATGGAAGAGCTGGAATTGGATCGTTTACGTGCCTTGTTGCGATTGGACCAGGAATATGCGGAACATGAGAAGATAGGTGCCCTTGTGATTGGTGCCGAAGGAGGCAATTGGTTCAGCAACATCACCATTAATCGTGGCAGCCTACACGGAGTGAGAGTAAACATGAATGTGATTGCACNTGGAGCAGGAGGCGAAGGTGGTCTTGTGGGAATTGTCACCGAGGTTGGGCCTACCTGGTCGAATGTTCGTACTATAATTGATGATACCAGCAATGTCAGTGGCATGGTCCTTCATACCTCTGACCGTTGCATTGTTCGTGGTGATTTGTCTCTGATGAATGAAGGCCGAATCCGATTCGAGCAGATGGAGAACAACGACAACCCAATCGGGGTTGGCGATGTGATTGTAACATCCTACATCAGTAGTTTGTTCCTTCAAGGGCTTAGAATTGGTTATATTGCAGAAATCAATGTAGATGCCAATAACTTAACTCGCTTTGGTTATCTGGTTCCAGCAGTTGACTTTCAAAACATACGAGAAGTTTTGGTGATTATGAATACCAAAGCTGATTTAACGGGTCAGAATGAAGACAATGCTCCAGATCATGTGAATGACCCCCTATTAGATGATAGAGAAGATGAAAGGCCAGATGGAAACGATCCTAATGAAAATGAATATGACTTAAATGGAAATGGCGTAAATGACAATAACGGTGACACAGGTGATGAACCCTATGACAATAGGGATGACACGGGTGAAGATGGCTGGGGGGACAGCCCATGAAACGATTAAAATTGAAACGTTTCCTGGTTACTTTAGCTTTTATCTATTTCTGTTTGGTAATCCAAACTACGCTCTTGCCAATGATTGCCATCGCTAACATTCGTCCTAACTTGATCATTATCATTACTGCCTCTTTTGGATTTATGAGAGGGGCCAAAGAGGGAATGTTTGTTGGTTTCTTTGCAGGACTGATGTTAGACATTCTCTTTGGCAATATCCTAGGATTCTTTGCATTGATTTATCTGATGTTTGGTTTCTTGAATGGTTTATTCCAACAGATTTATCTTGATGAAGACATTAAGCTTCCTATTTTGCTGATTAGTGCTACCAGTTTAATCTATGGTTTATGCATCTATGTATTCCATTTTGTCCTCAGAGGAGATTTTGCGTTTTTTACTTATTTGAACCAAATAATTTTGCCCGAGTTAATTTATACCATTGCGGCTACCATTGTATTGTATCCCTTGATTCTATGGGTCAATCGTAAGTTAGTGGCAGAAGAGAAAAGGAGAACCAGTAAGTTTGTTTAAAAGTATTTTAACCTACATTAAAAATTTCTTACTTTATGTGGCCCGTTCACGTTTGCTCATTGTGGCGATTATCACCTGCCTTTTGTTTTCCACTTTGATCATGCGTCTGTTTGAGTTGCAGATTGTATATGGTGAATATTATCTAGATAACTTCCGTCTTCAGATCCGACGAGATCGAGAACTAACAGGAACCCGAGGGATGATTTTTGACCGCAATGGCCATGTTTTGGCCTACAATGAATTGGCCAACTCTGTTGTAATTGAAGAAAGCATTCAAGGAACCCAAGACCAAACCAGAAATGAAATTCTCAATGACATTATCATGGAGGTAATTCGAATTGTAGAATCTAATGGAGACTCTGTAGTGTCAGACTTTGGACTGATTTTAGACGGAACTGGCAACTTTGCTTTCGCCATGACCAATGAGTTCAATCGGTTAAGGTTTCTTGCGGATGTTTTTGGACTCCGCACCATTGACGAGATGTCCTTTGAACAATCCAACGCCACCCCAATGGAGGTGATTGAATTTCTCGCCAACGACCCTGTTACTGGATTTGACATCCCGTTGGAAGATAAGGACAACGAGCTAATCCTGAAGATGGTTACCTTGCGTTATGCCATTCGTCTTAATGGTTTTACCCAGTATATACCCACCATTTTAGCTCAAGACGTATCCGATGAAACCACTGCTGCCATTATGGAGCATCAGTATCGCCTTCATGGAGTAAGCATTGTGGAAGATTATCTGAGAAGGTATAATGATAGTCTTTACTTTTCTTCGATTGTTGGATACACTGGTAAAATTTCCATGGAAGAGTATGAACTTCTCAACGCTGAGGATCCAGGTCGATTTTCTCTAACGGACATCATTGGAAAAGCGGGCATTGAACAAACCATGGAAGAGACCCTACGAGGCAGAAGAGGGATGATGTCCTTTTATGTGGATAATTTTGGCCGAGTCACTCAAGCCGTTGACCGAGTAGAGCCAACCGCAGGAAACAATGTTTATCTGACCCTCTGCAGAGATTTGCAGATTCAAACCTATCGCCTTCTTGAAGAGAAGCTGGCAGGAATTATTCTGTCACGTTTAACCAATCAATTGAATTATGATGTTAGGCAATTGGTAAGAGACTCAGAAATCCCTAATGCCAGTTACATTCTGATTCCCATCGAGCAGGTTTATCTAAATTTTATTACCAACGGAATTTTGAACCATCATGTGTTTAATCGAGCTGATGCAGGAACTGCTGAGCGAGCCATTTATAGCGCTTTTAGCAGTTATCGCCATACACAGTTAAGGAATATTAACGCTTATCTCACCAATCCAAATGGACGCATCTACAATGACTTGTCCTTGGAAATGCAAGATACCATTGACCATGTTTTTGGACATCTGTTGTTCAATACCTTTCATATTATTGACCGCAGTCAGATTAGTGCTGGCGACCCCATGCAAGTGGCTTGGAGAAATGGTGAGCTCAATGCCTACGACTATCTGAACCATGCCATTGCTGAAAACTGGATTGATACCGCCAGGTTGAGTTCTCACGTTCCTTTGGAGCGCTACACAGAGGCAACAGAGATTTACAATGCTATTATCACTTTAGTAGAGAATGCTTTGATTCGAGACCTTGACTATGATCGCATTCTTTATCTCTCTTTGATTCGCCAGAGAGCCATTACTGGAGGCCAAATCTTTGCTGCAGTTTATGAGCAAGGGGTTTTACCCATGGATACTGCAGTATACCAAGGTTTGCTTGATGGAAGCGAAGATCCTTTTTACTGGGCCTTTGGCAAGATAGAATCTTTGACCATCACCCCTGGTCAATTAGGGCTTGAGCCTAGTACTGGGGGCATTGTGATTAGTGACCCAAGAACAGGAGAGGTGCTGGCCAGTGTCTCTTATCCTGGATTTGATAACAACCGTCTGGCCAATGAAGTAGACATTGAATATTACGATTTCTTGTTGCAAAGTTTAGCTAGACCTTTTTATAATAATGCTACCCAAGAATTAACTGCTCCTGGTTCTACTTTTAAGATGGTTTCTGGTCTAGCAGGGCTAGATCGCAATCTGATTACTGCAGGATGCTACATTAATTGTGAAGGAGAATTTGACCATGTCCATCCTCCTCCAAGGTGTTGGATTTATCCTGGTGAACATGGTGGTCTTAATGTGGTAGGCGCATTGGCTCAATCTTGTAATGTGTTCTATTATTATCTAGGATATTGGCTAAGCTTTGGAGCTGATGAACGCCTCAATGAGGAACTTGGCCTAGAACGTTTGGCACATTATGCCAGTTACTTCGGATTGAATCAAGTCAGTGGTGTTGAGATTCCTGAGGCAAGCCCTAGAATTTCAGATGAGCTTCCCATCTTATCCGCCATGGGCCAAGGAACCAACAACTTTACGGTTACTCAACTTAACCGTTATGTTTCTACCATTGCAAGCCAAGGCACTTTACTAGAATTGACCATGCTCAGTCGCACCACGGATATGAACGGGATGTTAATTAACGAATACACCCCCGTTGTAGAACAATATCTTTCCCACATCAACCCACATCATTGGATTCTCCTTCGCGAGGGGATGGTAGGCATGATTGTGAACCATAATAGTTTTAGAGATTATAACCTTTCAATGGCAGGGAAAACAGGGACTGCCCAGCAAAGTGACTATAACCCTGACCACGGTTTATTTGTCGGTTTTGCCCCTGTAGAGCAACCAGAGATTGCCATTGCCGTTCGGATAACTAACGGATATTCCTCTTCTTATGCTGCAGAAATTGGCAGAGACATTGTCCGTATTTTGTTTGGGAATGAAGAGTTGGATCAGATTATTACTGGAAGAGCGGCTATTGTAACCGTTACAACAGGTCAACAAGATTAACTTGTGGCTTAGCCCCATATACAAAAAAGGATAAATGATGTTTACCAAATTGTTGGATCAATTACAAAACTACAACATTAAGAACTATCAGTTTGGCCTGGTGATTATTGTGACCATCCTGTCTGTTTTTGGTGCGTTTATGGTAGACAGCGCTCGTTCTGGTTTGTTTGAGCGACAAATCATGGGGGTGGCCATCGGTTTTGTGGCCATGGTTATTATTTCCCTCTTTGATTATAAGTTTGTCTTGAAATACACATGGATTCTCTATGTGATCAGTACGGTATTATTAGTTGCTGTACTTATCCCTGGTATCGGAGTAGAGGTAAATGGAGCCAGAAGGTGGATTCGATTTGGTGAAGTGCTTCAGTTCCAGCCCTCTGATTTAACCAAGATTATCCTGATCTTATTCTTTGCTTATTTTTTCATGAGATTTCAACAGCATATTAGCAAGCTTAGAATGTTATTGGCCTCTGGAATATTGGTAGCCCCATCCATTATCCTTATTCATCGTCAACCCAATCTATCCAATACCATTACCTTGGCGATTTTGTTCTGTTTGATGTTGTTTATGGCGGGACTTAGCTACAAGGTTATTGGATTGTTGGCGGCAATTGTGGTTCCTTTTACGGTTATTTTCCTACTGATTGCTGTGCAACCCAACCAACCTTTCTTAGCTAATTACCAACAAGAACGTCTTCTGGCCTTTTTAAATCCCGAAGAGTTTGCTCAGGAAGCTGCCATGCAACAGCTTAACTCAGTAATGGCTATTGGTTCTGGTCAGTTACACGGAAAAGGCTTTAACAATGATTTGCCGATTTCTTTGAAAAACAGTAATTTTGTACCAGAACCTCACAATGACTTTATCTTTGCTGTAATCGGTGAGGAGCTTGGATTTATAGGTAGCTCCATTGTAGTGGTTTTATTGCTATTGATTATCCTGATGTGTCTTTTAGTTGGGATTCGAGCCAGTGATTTGGCAGGAAGGCTCATCTGTGGGGGAGTGGCTTCTTTAATTGCCATCCAAACCTTTATTAACATTGGCGTTGCCACCTTAATGGTTCCCAACACTGGAATCTCCCTCCCCTTTGTAAGCTATGGATTAACTTCTGTGATTAGCTTTTATATGGGAATAGGATTTGTTCTCAATGTAGGTTTGCAACCAAGCAAACAAGCCAATAAATACCCTAACAAATACGTTAAGTAGATGCGCAGAGCACTTAACGCTGAGGCAGGCCCTGAATCGAACATCACTTAGCTTAGCGAAAAGAACCTCATTGTAACATGACGAACAACAAGGAGAGTGTAAACATGAACGTCGGATTAGTAGCACATGAAACAAAGAAAATGTTGATGCAGAATTTTTGCATCGCTTATCAAGGAATATTAAGCAAGCACAATCTATATGCAACGTCTACTACTGGACAGTTGGTGGAGAGTGTAACAAACCTTCACATCCACAAATTTTTAGCTGGTCAACTTGGAGGTGAGCAGCAAATCGCTGCGCAAATAGAGCAAAATGAATTGGACTTACTTATTTTCTTCCGAGACCCTATGAACCCTAGAAATAATGAGCTGGACCCAAAAAATATTGCTCGTCTTTGTGATTTGTACAACATTCCTTTGGCAACAAATATTGCAACTGCAGAGGTGTTAATATTGGCTTTAGATAGAGGAGATTTGGATTGGCGTGAAATGTACAAATAGAACCATCAACCTTTTCATTATTCTTTTCATATGTGTCTTGCTATTGTCCTCTTGTGAACTGGTCACAGAGACAGTAACAGAGACGATCTTTTATCGAACAGACCCAGGTGAGCTTATTATGGACTTTGAAAACCGTCAGTTTAATCGTGGCTTTCAGATTGGAATTCCATTTACCACTCATGTTGCTGTAACGTCTACCGATGTTCCTATGGACGGCATTTATTTTGGAGGCGAAATTCTTGCAGGAGCATTGTTTAGCCTTAACAACCCCAGCGTGCTATATGGTTATAATATGTTTGAGCCTTTGTATCCAGCCAGTACCACTAAGGTAATGACTGCTTTAATCGCCATTCATTATGGTAATATGGAAGATATGGTTGTGGTAAGCCAAAATGCTGTGAATTTTGGACCCTATGCTCAGGTAGGTGGCTTAAGAGCAGGAGACCAATTAACGATGGGGGATTTGGTTGGAGGTTTGATGCTTCACTCTGGCAACGACAATGCAGTTGCTATTGCAGAGCATATTGCTGGCTCTGAGGAAGCTTTCGTTCAGTTAATGAATGAGAGGGCGCATGCCTTAGGAGCCACTCACACCAACTTTGTCAACTCTCATGGGCTACATCATGACAATCACTACACTACATTGTATGATTTGTATTTGATTTTCAACTCCCTTGCTAGAGACCAGAGATTTCTTGATGTGATTACCCTGCCTTATGTTACTGCCAGAATCACCAATTATGAAGGGGAAGTTCGTTATGACAATTGGTATCCTTCCAATTGGTACAATTATGGCTATATTCCTCATCCTGCGGGCGTAACGGTTCTTGGCGGAAAAACAGGAACCACAGACCAGGCAGGCGCTTGCCTTGTTCTCTTTAACCGGAGTGCAAACAATGATTATTACATTTCGATTATTATGGGTGCACCCGCCAGAGAGTACTTATATGAACATATGACATTTTTATTAAGTCACGGGCTCAGGCTTTGATACTAACACTTGATGACAAGTGATAATAAACAAAACCTGCATCAGATTATTGCTCTTGCCTTAACCTATAGAAAAAGAAAAATAGAACGAGGGACAGTTTCATGGATAAACCCACCGATATTTCTAAATATAGACGAAAAGGCGACTTTAACGTAGGCGTCGTCATTTTCATTATCATTTTTATCTATCTTTTGGCTACGATTATTACTTATGCCACTAGAACTAGGATTGCTACTTTTGAAGTTCGCCAAGGTCGCGTTCTCACAGACCACACCTACGTGGGGGTTGCCATTAGAGAGGAGCAAGTTGTCTCAGTAGAAATGGCTGGATATGTTTATTATCTCCATAATAATCTTAGCAAGATTCGTTTGGGTGCAGATGTTATTGCAATATCCCCTATTCCTATTCCTCTTGAGGACACTTTAAGTCAGGGACACCCTTTAGAGATCAGTGTCATCACCAACGACAATCATGCTCCATTTATCTATCACACCAGAAATTTTATGGAAACAGTAGATTTACAACGGTTTTCAGCAGTACAAACCTTCAGAAGTGACTTGAACCATTCTTTCCATGGCACTGCCAGTGAAGTAAGAAGCGCCAGAGTAGATGAGATTGTGGCAAGAACTCATGGAACTACTCAGCTTTTCCCTTCTCCTGTGGATGGGATTTTAGTCATGGGCTTGGATGGAATGGAAGGACTTACTTTGGATGATGTTTCCGCAGATACATTTTTGCGAGGGGCTTATCAGATTACTTCCTTTACGGATCAAATGCATGTAGATGCTGGACAACCTGCCTATAAACTTATTACCAATGAGAATTGGTACATTGTGATTCAAGTAGATGAAGAGGTTTCTTCTATGTTAGCCCATATGACCTGGGCCAGAATAAGATTTCTTAGAGATGATGTGTTGGCCTGGGCCAATCCCTTTGTTTTTACCCAAGAGGGGGAACAATTTGTGGCATTGTCATTAAATCATTCTATGATTCGATATGCCGAGGAACGTTTCATCCATATTGAATTAATCTTAGAAGACCAAAGTGGTCTTATGATTCCACGAACAGCTTTGGTGGAGAAAGATTTTTTCAGAGTTCCCAGTCACTTTGTGGTGCCTAGATATACTTCAATGGGTATTATGCAAATGAATGAAGAAGGAGAGGAGGATTTTTCTCTCATTCGTATTTACAAAACCACACCAGAAGGTGATATCTATGTTAATCCTAATGAAGTTCCTTATGGAACGGTCTTAGTTTCACCAGACACAGGGGAAACTCTTACACTTGGTGCCACAGAGCCTCTTCAAGGTGTCTTTAATATTAATCATGGCTATGCCATATTTAGATTTGTCAACATTATCGCATATAATGAGGATTATTACGTTATTGAAGAAGGAAATGCTTTCAGTCTTTCTAATTTTGACTTTATTGCTCTCATCGGAGACAGCATTGAAGATGGGGAGATTGTGGCTAGATAGAATGGATTTTAGGACCTCTCTGCAAATGCATCTCAAATGGTCTGTAGCCCGAGGGCAAGCCTATATGCTGCAATCTGAAATATAGCATGAAGCAAAGGAGAACATTTAAATATGGTAAAAATAGGTTTACAAGAAGTAGAAGAGAAAATTTTACAGGCTTGCAAGAAGGTAGGTCGTTCTAGAGATGAGATTACTCTTGTGGCAATAAGTAAAACACAGCCTGAGTCCATTATATTAGAAGGGTACCATGAGGGAATTCGAGATTTTGGCGAGAATAGAGTGCAAGAACTGGTGGAAAAGATTGATCTGTTGCCAGAAGATATTCAATGGCATATGGTGGGACACCTTCAGAGAAATAAAGTGAAGCAAATAGTTGGTAAGGTAGCTTTGATTCACTCGGTAGATTCTCTTCGTTTGGCTGAAACAATTGAGAGTGAATACAGCAAGAAGGGCCTTGTTGCCAACATCTTAATAGAGGTAAACGTATCTAATGAAGAGAGCAAGTTCGGTCTGAAAATTAGAGAAACATTGCCTTTAATTAAGAAAATTTCAACCTTCAACCACATTAGAGTGAAGGGTTTGATGACAATGGCTCCTTTTACAGACAATCCAGAGTCGAATCGTGAGTTTTTTATCGCTTTAAAGAAATTATCTGTTGACATTACAAGAGAAAACCTTGATAATATCACTATGAGAGTTCTTTCAATGGGGATGACCAATGACTATCAGGT
>JGI20163J15578_10000647_pt1 | contig 14355 bp, 7 predicted proteins | sample TergutCu122P1_FD_15578 | JGI IMG/M metagenome (IMG submission 15578)
ACAGTTGGGTCATGAGCAGAAACTTCAGTTTCGCCGGGTACATCGCCCCAAGCCCAGAGGGTGCCGTCTGTCCGAATTGCGGTAGTGCGATAGTTTTGATGGAAAACCGTCCGGACGGAATCCATTATACGTACAGGTGTTTGGCGGTTTATTCTTGTTCCGTCGCCCAGTTGCCCGTCATCATTTTCGCCCCAGGCATACAAATATCCGTCTTGAGTAACAGTAAAAAAACCTACAAGCCATTGCCATTGGGTCCAATCCCAGCCCATGGGATTTTCGTCCCAATCCCAATCCTCCAACCAATTTTCCGGAGGGTGCTTCCTATACATAACAGGGACAATTTGTCTCAATTCTCCCTCTTGGAAAAAAGTTCGGGCAAAATCGGTCGCCCACATCCATGGGTTATCAACATCATCAGGAATTTGTACTCGCAAATCACTTCCGCTCGTGTTGGCAAGAATAGGGGAGACCACTAACACGAAACTCATTATAACGATAACCAAAACACAAATAATTCTTTTAAATTTAGAACATTTCATACTTTGAAATCAAATTCCTTTCGATAGTTATTTTGGAAAAAGACCGGAAAGATTGGCACTTTTAATTGTCACAGACCACCCACATCACACCTCGTTTATGGTCTGTGAGAATTACACCCTCGTCCGTTACGGTGAAATCCATCATTCGCCCATGCGGCAGGACAATATTCTCCGCCGCAAAAGAGGTGCCGCCGATTTCGCGATCGTATACAGGACTTGCTATCCCGGCTATCGAGATTGTGTCCACTGCGACAGCTCCGCGAACTTCAATGCGTCGAAGCGTATTAAAATCCCAAACGTAGAGATATCCTGCACGATACTCAAGCCTCTGCGGCATATAAAATCTGGGTGAAGAACCGTCAATAAATCCGCGCTCACCCGCGATTCCGGCAAAATAGCGCAGTTCTCCGTCATGCAAAACATATATCACGCCTTCGTCGGCATTGCCGATGAAAATAGTTCCGTCAGGGGAGAGGGCAAGCGAGCTTGAACCTTGCGGCAACCGAGCGATTGAACTGAAATTGCGTAAAAAATCAAATGAGTTAAGCAAAACAATTCCGAGCCCGGCATTATGTTCAATATAATACATTGTTCCGTCGTCGGAAAATGCGAAATCTTTGATTGCAGTGCGTCTTGCGTCCATAGTGAGCCATTTCTGCGCTTGCCCGTTACGAATTGGAGCAATGGCAAAGAAATAATCGTTATCGTCCTGCCAAGGAGAGGAGAGTATGTATACATCATCTCCGCTCAAGCGCACCATATCAGCTCTGATATAGTTAGGATAAATCTGAATAGTTTCAGCTACGCCGTTGCGGATTGTGCGCAAAATACCTGCGTCTGTGAAGTAGATTGTGCCGTCTTCGGCGGAAACTATGCTTTCGGGGGAAAAGAAGTTCATTGAGGCAAGCGGACCATCAACTCTGTCTCTGTCTGTCGTTCCCGCAAAAACAGATACATACCGCCCGACACGAAACCGCTGTGAAATTTCAATCAAACCGTCGATAGGTTCGACGACCCGAACATGTAATGAAACTTCGCCGTTACGATGGTTGCCTGTAAAGACAGTTTCACCCGTGTTGAGCCCGACGACGCGACCGCCGTCGATTTGCGCGACACCTTCGGCGGAGGCTTCCCATCGAATTTGAGCATTGTCAAGATGTATAACTCTGCCATTCGGCATAGTTCTCTCAATGGTAAACGCAGTGGATTGATGTAAACTGACCGTGACAATATCCGGCTCTGACGACAGTGTTGCGCCGTTTTCAACAGCATAAACATTGTACCCTACGACAAAAGAGGCAGCAGATGCGAGAAGAGTAAAAAACACTGCAACTTTTGCTATTTTACGCATAACGATAGCTCTTGCCATTTTAATGTTAGAGCCTCTTGTTTTTCTCAAATCTTCCAAAAGCTGTGCCGCAGATTGATAGCGAGATCTGGGATTCACAGCCAAACATTTTAAAATAATTGCGCAAAGTTCACTCGATACATGATTTTGCAAAATTTTCAAATTTTCCTGTACAGGCGCTTGACCTGTCGCAAGTTCGAACATGATAACGCCAAGACTGTATAAATCCGTCCTTGCATCAACTTGCCATGAAGCAGAGTATGCAGGGTCAATACCGAAGCGCGTATTAAAGTGTCTTTCAAGTTTAGACGGTGTACGTCCCCCGAATTGTTCGGGCGCAGCATACGCGGCAGTGACTGCGCCCGAAGCGCCCTCACCGAATCGCCGAGATATGCCGAAATCCACCAACATCAAACGATTATCATGCGTAATCATAATATTTCCGGGTTTTAAATCAAGATGCAACAACGGGGTCGGCTGCATAGTATGCAAATAATTCAATGTTTGCGCAATTTGTTCAAACCAATCAGTCAGGACATATTGTCCGAGTTTCATTCTTTTATCACACAGTTTATTGAGCGCAACACCCTCAATAAGCGTAACTATCAGATAAACACCCTCGCTCCTGTGGTATACATCTATAATTCGCGGCAGGCTCATATGGTTGAGAAGTTTCAAAATATTTTCTTCTCCCATAAGCCGTCCGTCTTTTCGGGAAACGAATTTTAAAAACCAAAGATTCCCGAGCTTCTTGCTTCGAACCACAAATGTTCGGCTCATAGCACCGCCGCCGACCTCGCTTACGATATCATATGAATCCGCGATGACATTGGGGTTAAACGCGTATTCAGCGTCTGACGCCGAACGTGGGCTCCACTGGGCACCTATACTTGAATCATTCCAAACTGCAACGGTTCCTGAGTCCCCGGCAGCGTTCGGTGACGTGGAAAGAGTTGCTCCCTGATGATGCAATCCTTCTGTTGCTTCGTAAGAGCCAAATTGCGAATTTGAATAGGCAGTAGACAGCGCAAACGTGCTGTTTTGTGTTGTCTGGGATAAAGTTACGGTAATGGCGTCAAACACCTCAGTCTCTTGGCGCAAAACTTCCGTATAAATCAAACTCCGCCTGCGTGAGACCAGTAAGTAGGTAAAAAATATAATTGTTGATAACGCGAAAAGCCCTCCGACGAAAAACAAAATCGTATCAGGATAAATGCCAAACACCATTCTACCTAAGCCTCCCTTAAAATAATTTTTGTAATAGATTCTCCTATTTTTTGCAACTATTGGGCTATAGTCTCAATTATAACATTTATTTCACTGTTAAGTTTGTATTTTTCGGTGCTGAAGAATTATGGTGGATAGGTGCACATTATTACCTTTTGAATTTTAAAATTAAGTACCACAAGCAAAATTAGAGCATGGAAAGCCAGATGCCGCTTATCCGTGAATGTTGTAATCCGCAGCTAACGTGTTCATAGCTTTGCATAACTTATAGACATAGACAAACGGACCAATTATGATAAGAATCCCAAAAACGCTCCATAGCCAATAATCTGCCGCACAAAAATTATATCCTAAAGCTCTGCGACGCAATTCGTTACCAATACGTCCTGAAATCTTGTGACTCCATACGAGTGCAGCAATCCCGAAAGTAATCGGGGCAATCAAAAATAGTAGCAGGCAATAGTGCATTGTCTTTCTGCCATCATAACGGCTTGCAATTATGTTAATATCGGTTGATATTGTGGAGTAAAACACAATGGCGTAAATCCCGAATGTAATTATTGACAGCAGTATAAGCTTAACTAGCCCTCGCCTTGTTCCTAATTGCCCAACCGGAGCGGTGCTGCGTGTGGGGGCGTATGCGCCGACAAATGTTTCTCCTTGAATTTGCATGGGCGCAGCTACAATTTGATTTTGAACCGGTGGTGCGTCCGGAGGCGCGGAGCCTTCCGCATCAACTCTTGTACCGCAACCGGCGCAAAAAAACGTTCGTGCGGTTATTTGCCTTCCGCAATTCGAGCAAAAACTTATGCTCACCTCTTCTTTCACGGGCATCTCCAGCGGCGCAAGTTCCTTTTCCTCCACCGCTACACCGCAGCCGGGGCAGAACCTTAATCCTTCTTCTACCTGATATCCACATTTTCCGCAAGATACTGTTATTTCAGTGTTAATCACCGGCGCAGGGTGCGGCGGTTGCGTGTCCGCCACAGCCGCACCGCAACCGGGGCAGAAATTTAGACCGTCTTCTATTTGGTAGTTGCATTTTGTACAAATTGTCATTGTGCTTCCTCCTTCCAAAACTAGGGGTCTCGCCTTGTTACGCATTTTTTATACGCGGGAAGTTTTATTCTGTTATAACTATGCGTATACGCGAGTCATGTAGTGACTGACCTGTTGCAAATCGATCAGGATGAAAAATTGCAAAGGAAAAATTATGAGTGCCTACATCCATGCCAGAAGTATCTATAACAAAGTCAGTCGTTATATTTCCTCTATTTATGAATACGCTTCTCTCATTATCCCATCTTGGCATGAACGCACCCCATAAAACATATCTGCTTGATGGGTAATTCGTAGGAATGTTTGTTGTTACCGAAATTGTCAGATTATCCCCCTGTCTAACTGTAAAAGCTTGATTTGCACCCGGAGCAGGGCTTGTAATAAGAAAATCACTAGATTGAGTGCGTTGCCAACTTAATCGTTCAACTTCAACGATAGGAGCCGGATTTATTACGATTGACAACTCCCTAGATGCAACCCATCCGGTTCCCTGCCCATGCATACGCACTGTGAAAGTAAATGTTCCGGCTGTTGTTGGGGTGCCGTAAATTCTTCCCGTGCCCGAATCAATTTCCAATCCGAGTGGCAAGGGTGAATCCCAAATACTCCACAACCTTATTGTTGTTGGACCGGTTCCGGCAAGTATTGTATCATAGTGCACCCCGACAGTAGCATTTGGAAGCGATGTAGTGGTAATGGTATACGGCGTGCCCCCGCTGCTAACAACAATATTAACTGTACTTCCACGATTCACCGCTGTGTTTGCTTGCGGAGTTTGACTAATAACCTGCCCTCTCGTTATAGTATCATGATACTGCGCCGTCACTGTTCCGACGACAAGCCCTGCATTTTGTATTGCATTTTCTGCGTTTGCCCTCGTCATTCCGACAACGTTCGGTACTGGAGACGTCTCAGGGTCTACTCTTAGTGTAAAAGTCCGGCTGTAGCTACCCGCAGAATTACGAGCAGTAATGGTAAATGTGCTAGTGCCTGGAGCTGTTGGTGTTCCGTAAATGCGCCCAGTTCCAAAACGACGAACTGAGTCATCAAAAACTAAGCCAAAAGCCAATTGATGGTTAATAGACCAAGTTATTGGTGCAGTCCCTGTCATTTCAATTTGTTGACTATATGCCACTCCAACCGTAGCATTTGGTAATGACGTTGTTGTTATCGTAGGTGCAACTGCCTGCGCACCTCTACTCACAGCAACAGTAACCGTTGCGCCACTGTTCGGCGTTGCCCCTGCTGCAGGGTTCTGCGAAATGACATTTCCTTGCGCCACGGTAGCGTGATATTCCTCCGTAACAACCGGGGTGAATCCGGCGTTTCTAATGGCGTTTTCAGCGTTGGCTCTTGTCATGCCGACTACATTCGGTACCGGAATATTCGCTACTGTCACTGGAAATGTCGCTGTCTGTTCTCTGTATGTCACGGTAATCGTTTGCATTCCTGCAGTGGTCAGCGTTGTCGGAGAGACGGTAAAGCCGCTGTTTATTGTCGTTGTGCGTCCGCTTGTCCAATATACATTCAGCGACAATCCGGCGGTGTTGAGCGTATCGCCGACATTAAAAGTCGTTCTTGTCGGGTTCGTGCGCACAGAGATTCTGTCTACAGAATCTTGCACAGTTACAGTAAACGTCGTTGTTCTTCCGGCAAATGTAACGGTAATTGTCTGTGTGCCCTGGGTGTTAAGTACCGTTGGTGAAACTGTGAATCCGTCAGTTACTGTCGTTGTCTCGCCGCCTGCCCATGTTACGTTCAAAGACAATCCGGCGGTGTTAAGCGTGTCGCCGACATTGTAGTTTGTCCTTGTTGGGTTTGTTCTAACGGCGATATTAGTTACGGTATCGGCACCTCTGCTTACGGTAATAGTGACTGTATATCCACTGACCCGTGATATCCCCGCCACAGGGTTTTGTGAAATAACATTACCTCTTGCCACGGTAGCGTGAACTGCTTCTACAACGGTTACAGTAAAGCCTTGACCACGCAGAGTGCTTTCGGCATTGGCTCTGCTTTGCCCGACAACATTTGCAACTTGAATAGACTCCGGTCCGGTGCTTATCACCAACGCAACAGTTGACCCGCTAGTTGCAGTTCCGCTTGCGGGTGTTTGAGAAATTACACTACCCGAAGGAACAGTTGTACTTGCGGCATTGGTTGTGCTAACCACAAATCCTGCATTTCTTAGTGAAGTTTCGGCGGCAGACTGAGTTCTTCCTACAACGTTAGGCACGTCAACAGTAGGTCTGCCTGTGCTAACGGTTATAATCACTTGTGTCCCGCTAATCTGAGATGAAGCGGCAGCAGGTGTTTGCGAAATAACATTACCTTGTGCCACGGTAGCACTGGCGGCTTCATTGACGGTTACGTTAAAGCCTTGTCCTCTCAATGTGTTAGTTGCTTCCGCTTGCGGACGACCGGCAACATTCGCAACCTGAACAAGATTTTCGCCGCTCGAAACAGTAATCGTCACGCGAGTTCCGAGGCTAACAGACGCGCCGGATGCAATGCTTTGTCTGATTACGTTCCCTTCGGCTACATTAGCGTTTCTTTCATATTCAACAGATACCGAAATTCCCCTACCGGAAAGAGTTGAGCTTGCAGATGCCACAGTCATGCCAACCACGTTGGGCATAGCAAACGATTCGCCACCTGCGCTGATTACAATTGATACAACATCACCGTGCTCCATAACGGTTCCGGCAACAGGATTTTGAGAGATTACCAATCCACTTGCAACAGTTTCACTGTTGGCGCGAGTAATGCCCGCTGTTAATCCGGCATTAGTTATATGCCGTATGGCTTCTGTTTCTGTTCTGAATTGGACTTCGGGAACTCGTATTATCTGTATTCCAAGCGAGACAATCAATTCAATTGTGTTCCCACTCATAATTTCAGTTCCGGGTTCAAGGTCTTGGAACATGACCACGTTTCTGTCAAATTGAATGCTGTATTCGCGTGACCTAATTGATACCACGAAGCCCGCTTGTTGCGCAGCCTCTAACGCATCTTCAAGTTCCATACCGACCAAAGCGGGAACTGCAGATAACCATTGCTCGCCGACTTCAGCCGGATTTACGCCTTTCGACACGACAAGCGTAATTGTTGAGCCAACAACAAGATTACTATCTGCCTCTATATCTTGCGATATAACAGCGCCGGCAGCGAAGATGTTACTGTATTCATTAACAATCAGAATCGCAAATCCCAATTCTTCTAATAAGCTTTTGGCGTCTTCAATGCTCAAACCCGATACATCGGGAATAACTTTCGTTTCAGCCCCGCCACTTATGGTTATTTCAATAATCGTATTATTTATAACTACTAATCCGGCGTTGATATTTTGTGTCAGAACACGATTAGTCGGTATTTGCTCTGAGTAGTCTCTGCCGACTATGGAGTACAGAAGAATGACGGCATTTAGGCGCTCTCCTGCCTGCTCAATGTCGTTATTGATAATAGACGGAACCCGTGACATACCATCCGGGATTACAATCTCTCTCTGCAACCCGGCGTCAAAGCCTATCATGCCTAACGCAAAGAGTGTGCTTAAAACAACCACAGCGAACAAGGCTGCCGGTGCGCCGATTTTTGCCCAAAGCGGCCATTTCAACACATCAATCTTTTTGATTTTGCCATATAGCCGCTCAACTTTTTCAGGTTCAGTAGTAGTAAGCTCTTTTGCTAATGTTGCCATATTTTGCGTTCTGTCTTCTATACGAACGTTAAGCGAGTTGTAAATAGCTGTTTCTTGATTTTCTGTAATATCTCTTGTGAACTTGCTGATTGGTTTTAGAATATCTTTTTTATTGCTTTCAAAATGAGCGCGACGTTCCAAGGCATCGGGTGGGGNGNTNCCNGTNACCATGCGATAAAGTGTTGCGCCAATAGCATAAACATCTGTATAACTGCCCTGATCGCCGCGACTGCGGTATTGTTCTTCGGGCGAATATCCCGGCTTAATAATGACCGTCATACTGCGACTGTGTGAGGTCGTTGCAAATCTGGCAGCCCCGAAGTCAATAAGCTTAACCTTGCCGTCATGTGTCAGAAAGATATTGTCCGGGGCAATATCCCTATGGATTATCCCGCGCTCGTTTATCGTTTGCAGTGAGCGAATAACAGGCATTAACATAGATATCGCCCTATCGGCCGCCATCTTAGGTTCACGCTTCAGATACTCCGCCAACGTTTCACCCTGTAACAGTTCCATGATGATGTAGGCAGTGTTGTTTGCTTCAAAGCTATCGAAGATACGTACGACGCCGTCTTCGTGATGGAATTTAGCAAGACGTTGAGCTTCATCAACAAACTTCGTTAGACCATCACCAAACTGTTCGGATTTATCCCCACTGAAAACAGTGATTTGAGTCTGACCCGGCACACGAGTTGAGAATTCGCTAGGAAGATACTCTTTTATTGCGATTTTTTGCTCTAAAATCGCATCCCATCCTATGTATGTGACGCCAAAACCACCAAAGCCAAGCGCCCTCCCGACTATGTATCTATCACGGAGGATGCTGCCCGGTTCCATATGCAGCGCTTCCTCAACTTTTGTGTTTTCAATGTATCCGCAATGAGGGCATATTTTATGCTCCTCACTAAATTGATTCATACAGCCCATGCAAAATTTCGACATAATGAAACTCCTCTTCGCAAATTCTAAAAATTGATGTGTTTAGGATATATCTATGTGGTTACTTAGATATCAAATAATCGCATCAAGATTATTGCATATTCGGCTCTTGTTACGGTGTTTAGCGGATTCAGCGCTCCGTCAACGGTGCTTGTTATTAGCCCTCTATCGATAGCCCAAAGCATTTCTGCCTCCGCCCACGAACTTACTTTTTCTGAATCGCTGAACATTGACAGCGTGGCGTACTCATTAACGCCAACATCAAGATTATTAGTTTCTGCAAATCTGTGTAGCATTACAATTAGCTGCTCTCTTGTGAGCGACTCTTCCGGAGCAAAACGTCCTCTGCCGACGCCACGTGAAATGTTGTTGACATAAGCCCATGCGACGGCGTTGCTAAACCACAAATCCTCCGAAACATCATTGAAAGTAGGTCTATAATCAATTTCCGGCTCTCCAATTATGCGATAGAGTATCGTCGCAACAGCCGCGCGAGTAGTGTGTGCGTTTGGTGAAAAGGTTGTCGGAGTTGTGCCGCTCATAAGGCCTCTTTCAAACACAAACCTAATACCGTCATAGGCCCAATGACCCTCAACATCCGTAAATGGCATTTCACCATAAACCACTATAGGTATTTTGAAGATGAGGTTATTATCCGCCGGAGCGGCAACAGGTTTTACAGCGGGTACAAACACATAAGATTCGATATTGTGAAAGAATCCATCAAATTCGTTGTAAACTTGACTGAACACTTCAAGCACATTTTTGTTAATCGGCAAATTCCCGCTATTGTTAAGGATGTGTAGAAGATCTTGAGCAGGGTCACTCAGCATATATATCAGGAACCGTTCGGCCACCGTGCGCTCCGTGTCACTTGTGTGCTGGCTAATGCTCCAAAGATCAGTAAACCGAGCCGTCGGGTTATCCGTAATGTATGCAAGTCTATATACGCCGCTTAAAGCCCTCTGGACATCAAAAAATGCGGACGTCTTAGATAAATATGCTCCCGCTGCTCCTGTGATAAATAGATCTTTGGCATTATCGTCAACACCATAGATAACAAGGGGTGTTTCGGCGGTTAAGTTCGCCGAAAGGATATCGTCAAAATTACTCATCCCTGTTCCCGCAAAATCTGAAAGTGCGGTATTTATGAAAAGCACAGGTGCATTGAAGCCGAGCGGAAGCTGATTGTTGTCAGGAAAATGTACGGCATGTTGGTTCAGAAAATGAAACTCATCTGTTGCAAGTTGATTTATGGCTCCGGTTAAATCCAAAGTATTTTCCAACACCTGCGCTCCAAGTCCCGTTGATTCAAATAAGGTTGGCGAGTTTCCATATGCAATTGCCTCAAGTATGATGTATTCGTATTCCGCAATGGGGTAGGGGCGCATATAAATATATACGTTGGGGAAAGCGTATCGAAACACCTCAATTATTCCTGAATATGCAGCTTTTCTAGCGTCATCAAAATCGGTATTTCCTGTAACGAAGAAAGCGATTGAAATGGATGCGTCAGGAAGTGTTTCCATTTGCCGCTGCCTTTCCCAATTAAGGAAAAATACAGCCGACGATATTAGTACAATCAAGAACGCCGCGGCTAACCCTATCAAACGGCGGCGCTTACGGCGCTTAATCTGCTTTACGATAGGCAACACCTTTTTCTCTTGATTAAGAGCCTTTTCAAAATCAGAAATAGAGTTGAAGCGCATATGCTTGTCAAGTGCCATTGCCTGCATTACACTATGGCTTATGTATTCAGGAACAGTTTCGTCTACTTCATGTGGCGCAGGTAAGGTATCTATGACTTTTCGGTTTGTAGACTCCTCCGGCTTTATGCCGGTAATCATGTAGTACAAAGTGGCGCCAACAGCATAAATATCAGTCCATGGTCCTTGTATATTGACTTTTTCATATTGCTCAGGCGGTGCAAAGCCCGGCTTTAATATGATTGTGCGCTGCTGTTCTTCATCACTTGAAAAGCGAGCCGCACCGAAGTCAATTAACTTAACAACTCCGCTTGTGCAAAGGAATATATTATCGGGGCTTACGTCTCTATGTATAATACCCATGTTATGAACATCTTTCAAAGCTGCACAGATATGACCGATTACTTCGATGCTACTTTCACAATCCATTCTGTTGCTTTTAAGGAACTCGCTGAGAGTAGTGCCGTCAAGGTATTCCATGACTATATATGCAGTATTGTTTTCTTCAAAATACTCGAAGATGTTGATAATGTTTTTGTGAGTGCTGAATTTCGCCATACTACGAGCTTCATCCAAAAAGCGCATTAAACCATGATTATATGCGTTCAAGCGATTTCCCGAAAAAATATTGACAGTCTCTTTGGCTCCGGGGGTACGATTTGCAAGACCGCTGGGGTAATACTCTTTAATGGCCATAATAGTACCCAAAGTCGTGTCCCATGCCATATATGTGATGCCGAAACCGCCAAAACCCAAAACTCGACCTACTATGTAGCGATCATTTAGAATTGTTCCGGGGTGTAATTGATAGAGCTCCATTGCGCCGCCACCCTCTACATATCCACAGTAAGGGCAAATCTCGAATTTATTATCATAATTCTCAAAGCAATAATTGCAGCGCTTCATTTATAGCGGCTCCTTTTTTACGACTGTATATAATCTTCCCATGTAAATTGTTCGCCACAGCAGGGAACAAGTATAAGCTCGCTGTTACCGACTTTAATTTTTTCATAAGCATTTATAGGCTGATGGGTAAGTAATAGACTGTCGCCGAGGTAAGTCAATCCACTGCTTTCGCCGGGCTGAATGAAGAATACTCGATTTTGCGGATCATATGTGATAATTGCATGCTTATTGCGCGAAACACTTGTATCTTTTGCCAGAGGGACATCCATGTTCAAGGCACGCCCGATAAAGTTTTGCCCTGCTTTTAAGTTGAAACTTTGTCCGAAATACTCACCTTTGACACATACAAACCAACCTACAACCGGCTCAACATCTAAAAAATCATAAAAAGCCATTGTCTTCATGTCTTCGGTTGTGCTGGGTGTTGATACAGCGTCTACTTGTGATTGCAACGACTCCAGCGTAGCTGACGACTCCGGGGTTGCGTCGAGCGGTGCGGCAACTGCCGATTCTATATCAATGTCGGAGTCGGGCAGCGATGTTGTAACATCGTTATCATTCGATACATTAGTGTCCGGCAGTTTTATTTTGAAACCGCAAACACCACAAAAGGGAGTTCTTTTACGAAGCTCTACTCCACAATTTCCGCAAAACATGGGTGTCACAGGAACTGCCGATAATTCCGGTGCTGAGACATTATTATGGTTATTAAACTCGCCCATGATGTTAGCGGTTTTTCCATCCCCCACCTGCTCATTATTTGCATTTGTGTAAATCGGCAGGGTTTCTGTGTGTGAGGACTTAGATGGCGATCCTGTGCTTGGTTTTTCCGCTTGAAGTGCTGCTGCAGCGGTTCTAGGCACACTTTCGCAATGCGGACAGGTGTCGTACTTGTCCGAGTCGTAAAAATGTTTGTTTTCGCATCTAGTGAGCTTCATATTCTGCCTCCCCGTTGTATTTTATTACCACACAGGTGGTGTTGTCCTGAAATTGATGTGCTTTTTCATACACTCTATTTATGAGCAGAGTCACGGCTTCTTCAACATCTTCCGTGCGAAGGCACTGCATAATTTCCTCATCATTTAATGCTTTATATAATCCGTCTGTTGATAACAGGACGGTATCATTTGGTAATAATTTGAACGGTGAATGACTGATGTCCATAACTTCAATTCCACCCATTCCAATAAAACTAATTAGGACTTCGCCTCTGGCAGTTTCGGCTTTATATTGATTCTCGCTAATCTCTAATTTCATTTGGTCAAGCTGCAGGAAATAGTTATGATCCCGTGTGACTTGAACAAATTCATTGCCTCTTAAGATATACAGGCGACTGTCTCCGACAGACAACCATGATAGTTCGTTATTTTCGATAGCAACAGAAAGAAACGTCGTTCCCGCTGCAAGTTTTTCGCCGTGTTCGTTTTTCAAATGGAATACAAGCTCATCAAGAATATCTACAGAATTTAAGTAAAATGAGGAGAACGATTCGGCAGGGGCTTTTCTTTCAAGCAATTCTTTAAATTTCTCAATGGTCAATGCACTTGCTAATCTTCCGCTTTCCAATCCGCCCATTCCGTCGCAGACAGCGGCGACTACTCGATTGCCATCTATTTGCTGGAAAGCACAATCTTGTTGTTCATCACGAGTACCGATAATTGTTTTCAATGCTGCGGCATATTTTGTTTTTATCATCCACAATTTTCCTCACATTATAAGTATCATGTCATTACAGCTATTGCGGTATAGTTGTCCATATCTTGACCGCAACCATTTTTTTCAACGTCTGCTGTCATTAAATTAAGCCATTCAGTTACTGTTTTGCTTTTTTTCAAAAATCTGCTCATTTTTTTAGGCTCGATATATTCCCAAAATCCATCAGTACAAAGAATGAAAGCCTGACAATCGCTTAATGAAAGTTTTTCGGACAACTCATATCGCGGCGAATCCCACTCTACACCTATAACACGCAGCAGGCGATTCCGATCCGGGTGACCGGATATGTGTTTCTCTTTGATTTCACCGGAAAGAACCAACATTTGAGGAACGCTGTGATCCAAAGTGCGAATTTTAACTTTGTTATTATGAAACATGTAGAGACGTGAATCTCCAATATGCCCCCACTGACACACATTTTTTACAATGGAAAGACATACTGTCGTAGTTTTCATTTCATATTTTGCGTGTTGTTCTTGTTGCATAACTAGGATTTCGGATTGAGCTTTAGAAAATGTGTTTTCTAAGAAACTCTGACTGCTGTTGGGATTCTTATTAAACTCACGTGTAAAAACTTCGATAATCTTCTGCGAAGCCACTTCACCTTTGCCGTGACCTCCAAGTCCGTCAGCCACAACAAAGCAGTAATTGCCATTAGATTCAATACACGTTGCCGAATCCTCATTGTGTTCACGATTTCCTTGATGGGTAATCATTTTATACGATAGCAAAATTCGACACCTTCCTACGATTGATTAATGCTAAGTGCGGTTAAGTACCAACCAAAACAACTGTTACATTATCATGTCCGCCGTTTCGCAAAGCGGCGTCTATTAGCATTTCCGCAGTTTTTTGCAATTCGGAATGAGCCGACATTATGCTTGTAATTTCATCATTCTCGAGCATGTCGGTCAAGCCGTCGCTGCACAGAAGAAATATGTCGCCTCGTTTCAGCTTCACGGGCAGTGAAATAAATGGTTCAACTATCATTTCGTGTGAAAAAATTCCCAGATGCTGAGTTAAAGTATGACGCGCGGGATGCGTTTTGGCATCTTCTCTTGTAATCACGCCTAATTCAATAAGCTGCCGAATTTGGTTATGGTCTTTTGAGAGTTGGATTAGTTGATTTTCTCTAAGAAAATTTTTCTTGAAATAATATACTCTGCTGTCTCCGATATTAGCCGCAATTGCATGCTCGTCCCGCAAGTATAAAAG
>JGI20163J15578_10000648_pt1 | contig 14345 bp, 6 predicted proteins | sample TergutCu122P1_FD_15578 | JGI IMG/M metagenome (IMG submission 15578)
TGGTAGACCGCACTTTAAGATTATGGCAAGCTGTCTGTTCAGGTGCGGTATTTGACTCGCTACAGACGAAAGCTTTGTCTATATATTAAACAACACTCCCCCTTGTTTACGTTGCCACCAAGCCCTACCATGTATGGCTGTAAACAAGTGCTTTTATTTTCTTGGGACTACGATTTTATACATTTTACATGAATAGCGTCAATGTATGAACATTTTTGATGTTACAATTATATTACAGTCACATGATATATTTAAAAAACAGCTAAATTGCACGATTTTATTCATAGAGTAAGCAACTCTACGAATGTCCGTACAAAGGTTATATTTCCTCGCACGAACTTACTAATTCATATTCTACAACATTCCGACAGGATGTACAACAATTATTTACAACTTACCCACGTCATGTAAATTAGATTGGCGTGACAACTTACCAAATTTTATGAAAATGTTTTTGAAATGCAGGAAAACCCATTATAATGGCATTTGCGGTTGCTTTTTTGACGACTACATTTGAGCCGTTTTGCATGAAAATTATATGTAGTGGTTTAGTTGCCGTCATTTTCTCCGTCAACCATAGAAGCTTTAGAACAATGCAAAATCAAATTTAATCAATCCTTTGGACGGCGTATTAGTCATGTCGCACATACTTAATTTGCGGCAACTACTTCGTCGTCTTTTATTTTAAAGGAAAGACTTAGACACAAGCTGCTCTGCAAAAACAAAAATGATTATCTCAGAGCCTAAAAGCAATTGTTCTTATCAGACAATTTCATTACCGGAATGTCTTGTTTGCAAACTTGAATTGCTCTATACAACAAATTCAGACGCTTATTTGCTAACTGGCGAATCTGGACACTATCTAGAACCAAGGACATACCAAAATCACTTCAATTCATACATCACAGCCATCGGGCTAGAGAATGTCAACTTTCATTCTCTACGCCACACTTTTGCCAGCAGATGTGTAGAAGTCGGATTTGAAATAAAAAGCCTAAGCGAAATACTCGGCCACTCCAATGTAAATATAACGCTTAACTGCTATGTGTACCCCTCTCTTGACTTAAAGCGAGAGAACATGAATAAGTTATCGAGCCTTCACTGAATGCGCCGTCAAAATTGCATGACTATGTGCTAGAATTTCAGAAATAATCATGGTTTGTAATGTATATTTCGTAGAGTTGCTTACTCTAGAAAACAAAAAAATGTTGCTAGTGCAGTTAGTTTGCAGAACGGTTTGTATCGTTCTTTTTTTGTTGTGGAAATATCGACAGAATTTTGATATAATGCTTATAAAATCATACTGTCGAGGTATCCTCAAATGACCTTAAAGAAATTACAAACCTGCGCCACAGACACACTTACATATTTTCTGCAAACCATGCCCGACGTGCCTTTTATGGAAGATGACGTTGTTATTGAGTTCGCAAAGCGAAAAGACATGGTCGACCGCGCAAAGGCCCTCTGCAAAATTTATGTGCCTGACAAGAAATTCAACGAGAGCCAAGCTAAGCAGCTTAATACAACAGTGGCCGCTAATGCACTGACCGGCAGAGGAAAATCGGTGGTGTTATTTTGCACCGACTACAAAGCCCCAAAGCATAGATTTGGTATAAAACCACCAGTTTTGTTCTTTCATGAGTTTATGCACATTTACTGCGCTAAGTCAGAAATAAATGGCGAACATTTTATTGACATTTACGGTAGCGGCCATACTTATGGTGATGACCCGAAAGAAAAAATTTATGACGGTCAACTTAACGCTGGATATGTTGTATGGTCGGAGTTTATCGCCCACTATTATGCACTGCTAAAAGTTTCTGACGACATTTACGATTTTTCTGAGGTTCGCCCTTATGCTTACGACTTGCTTTGCGATGTTAGCCTCGCTACAGACGAACTTAGTAAGGGTTCATTTTCATATGCCTGTGCATATATATTGAATTGTACTGATATTGAAGAAGTGTTAAACTCACTGACGGATTTATCTGACGACGAACCGGAAGAAATATCTTATGAAGAAAAGAATACAAAGGCACTTTTAGATTGCCTGCGCTACCTTCACAATAAACTCCAAACCGACAAGCCGTGGAAAATAACCGAAGATTTTATCCTTACCCTCGGCAGCAAGTTTTTGATGTTCAAATTTACAAACAGCATATGCTTGGGACATATAAATGCTAACTAGCAATAAGCGTAAAAAATGGTGTTATCGTGAATTTCCCGCCTTTTACGCATAACATCGCAATTTTATTCACCAATTCGTTATCTGAACGTTCCGATACAATTCGCAAGCAATGGAAAGATGGCCAGAAGCCATCTTTCCTGCTTGTTAGGGGATTCCCCCTAAGACCCCTCGGACGCAAAAAGCGCGTCCGTTAAGCCCGCCTTCGGCGGTCTGCTGCGACTGCTTGCGGCAGTCTATCTGTCTAGCGAATTATTTCGTTGTTGTTGGCGTTCAATGTCCTGCGTTTGGGGTTCCGGTGCAATGCCAAGAATCTTAGCAGCGTTGTCTTTGGCGACTACCAATTCGCGCATATTTTCTTTGGCAGCATGGTAGCCGGAATACAGCTTTTTCTTCTCCGCTTGGAGTGCTGCGTATTCTTGTTTTAGTGCTGCAATAGTAGGTAACTTTTTTAACCCAAGACCATCAAAATATTTTTTAGCAGCCCGGTGCAAAGTGATGTCGGCGCGCTGGCTTTCGTAAAAATCTTTATCCCAGCCCGATGCTCTATACTTTGAATAGGTGTCACGGGTTTTGCTGTAGGTTCCAATATGCTTTTGCAGTTCGGCTATCTCCGCCAAACGCTTGTCGGTGTCTTTGATTTTTTTCGTAAGGGCAGAAAAATCACCCGATGCGGAGGATGCTTTTTTTACTAAATCCTCGTAGCTGTCGATACCGTTCTCTTGAAGAAAGAGCAAGGTTTTGGCAGCTTCTTTTAGATTGAATATCCGTGCCCATCTTTCGTAACCTTCACCTTTGCCCTGTTGAATTTTAGCCTGTATATCAATAAGCAAACTTACGCCGGTTTGACCTTTACTCAAATTACTTTGACTACTGTTTTGTTGAATAGCCTGCCCATCAAATGAGCGCCCTGCACCGGATGATGGGGTAACAATTCTAACCCCGGCAAGCCGTTCAAGAATTGCTTCTTCGGTATGGTCGCCTTTAAGTGTATTAAGGCGTGATGGCCGCTCCTGACCGGGCGCAAGAAATGATATATGTTTACGCTTATCGTTGATGACATAGCCTGCGGCCTTCATTGCAGAAAGGAAGTCCTCGAAATTAGAGCAGCCGGGTAAAACCTCGTCTATCTTCCAGCGCAATTTATCCTGCCATGTAGGTTCTTTGTTACCGAGCCATTCAGCATAATTTTTACCCTTTGACGGCTTCGGATTTTCTATAATCGACAAGCCATTTTGCAGGCATAACAAGTCGCTGATGCGCCGTATGGCCTTGGTAGAATTTTTGAAGTTATTGAATTTTCGGTCGCAGGTTATGGCGGTGGAATTAAAGATGATATGGTTATGGATATGCTTACGGTCTATATGGGTAGCAACGATAAAAGCGTGTTGCCCCTTTGTGAACGACATTGCCAAGTCATATCCAATTTTATTTCCCGTTTCAGCATCAACTTCCCCCGGCTTAAAATTCTGCCGAATATGGTAAGCAATAACCTCGCGCCGGCCTTGATTGCGTCCTGTGATATGCTCATACTCTTTCTTTGAAAGCATGAACTCATCATCAGCAACACGGCTGTCGCAGGCATAGGATGAAATTAGTCTGCCGTCATCAGTTTTCTGTGGATTTTTTACATAGTCTATGATGTTTGCGACAACAGATGAGCGGGCTTGCTTCCTACCAATATTGAGTGACTTTATCCATGTTGTCGCCATGTAAAATCACCCCCGCTACAATTCCGAGAGTTTCTGTAAAATAGTCTTCATCTGCCCCCATATTTCCTCATAGCGCACACGTAATTCTTCCACATCAGCGGCGTATATATTGCCTGTGGAATTGGCGCGGCGGGCTATCTGATTTATATTATTCGTGGCGTTGGAAAGCAGGCGAACCATTTCACGGACGCTTTCCAATTCAACATGGATTATGCGCCCGTCAATCGCCATTTTGAGCATATACGCCCTAAGACTTTTTATGCCCGACTGCTCCATGCGGCGGACTATCATATCCCGTTCTTCTTCGCTTGCCATGAAGTGAATATTATGTGTTCTTGTGACATTTGCCATTATAGACCTCCCTTCAAAAATAAGCGGCGAAGCCGTAGTTAGGCTCCGCCGCATGGTGGATTATTTGTTAATTACAACTTAGATGCCGGAGCCGCGTATGCGGTTCTAAATTTCCGGTTCGTTTGTCTTTTTGCCGGGTATCGGTGCTTGTTGTTTGCCAGCCTGTTTGTCGGCATTATACGAACGAATCTCATCTAAAAAAGAGGGCCTCGCGCTTTTAGCGGAGGCCGGTTGCCGTTCGTATATTTCGTTGTATCGTTCGTTATGGCTTTCGCCATAATCGTCATTATCAGGCGGCTCAAATTCGTCAAAGAGGTTAGCCGTATCCTCTCGACTGCCTGCACCGTCTGTCCGGCCTTGACTGCCGCCGTCCTCAATATTAAGTTCGGCGTTAAGCCGTGCAAGCCGCGCTTCTTTTTCGGCAAGTTCACCGGCTAGAGCGAAAGGTTTTTGCAGTTCTTCTTTTGCCAGTTCCTGTTGATTGAGTAGATTTTCAAGCTGTGATTTTGCACCTTCCAATCGCTTCGGCAAACCCTCTAATGTGTTATTGATACGGGTGATGTTACCAAAAGCATCTGTGCCGAGTTCTGTTTGGTAAGTCATAGAACCGCGCAGAAGCAAATTGAAGGTTTTACTAAAGCTGTCGAAACTCATGCTCATATGAAAACCCATGTAATTGCCTACATTCACTTCCTCTTTGGATGAAACTGTTTTACAAGCATCAAGCAGGGCTTTAGCGGCAGGCTCTTTCTCGGTGTAGGTCACACCTTTGATAGTCATCCCGGCGAAAGCTGCCGTTGTTGCAGATGTCATTTTTCCATCTAATCCAGTTTGAACGCTTACAAGTTTTGCGGCTTCCGTAGAGTATGCAGCAATATCCCTTTCGATACCCGCAATACGCTCATTAACGGCGGTAATCTGCTTAGGGTAGTGCTGTAGCAGATTATCTTCCAAACGATGCTTTTGGCTTTGGTGTTCCGACTTAATCATACGAAGTTTGGCAACTTCCACATCAAGGTTCATCTTCTCGGCAATCTTCGGATTGCCGGCGCATAGTGCCTTGATTTCAGCATAGGACAATGCAGTTTCATCCACATCTTCACAGCTTCGCACAGGAGATTTTGAGGTCATAATCTGTGATATGAATTTTTGCTTTGCCTCGACCGTCTGCCATAGATAGCTGTCAAACGTACCCTGCGTAGCATATCTGTAAATCACCACTTCGGGATTATTATTACCCTGTCGTATAATACGCCCGGAACGCTGCTCCAAATCCGCAGGCCGCCACGGGCAGTCTGCATCATGGTTGGCAATTAGACGGTCTTGCACGTTGGTACCTGCGCCCATCTTGGCGGTGGAACCAAACAGCACACGGATTTTACCCTGCCGTACTTTTGCAAACAGTTCCTTTTTACGAGCTTCGCTGTCATAGTCATGTATGAAAGCAATCTCGTGTTCGGGTATGCCTTTTTCAAGCAGTTTGTCTTTGATGTCCTCGTAGACATTGAAACGACCGTCTTTTTTTGGCGTAGAGAAGTCGCAGAAGACTAACTGGGTAAGGCGTTTGTCTTTGGTTTCATCCCATAATTCAAAAACCTTATCGGCACAAGCATTAGTTTTGCTGTTTTCCGATTCAGGCAAAAGAGGATTGATAAGTCGCTGGTCTAATCCGATTTTTCTGCCGTCCGTGGTAATTTTAAGCATGTTGTCCGTCTTGGGGTCAACAAGCCTACGCTGCACTAAATAAGCACGTTCCGATAACTGCTGAACCATTTCTTTTTGCAGGTCGGAAGGTTCAAGGATTACGTTTTCATACTTAACTTCCGGCGTGGGCAGGTCGAGCATATCGGCGGTTTGAATGTCGGCGAAATCCCTAAACATGGCCATGAGTTCGGGCAAATTATGAAACTTTGCCAACCTTGTACGAGCGCGATACCCTGTTCCTTCCGGGGCCAATTCGATACTGGTTTGCGGTTCTGAAAACGTGCTGGCCCAGGCATCGAAATGAGTAAGGTCTTTGGCTTGCAAAATGTCGTACTGTAAATAGCGTTGGTTCGTATACATCTCTGCAAGGGTGTTGGTTATGGGGGTGCCGGTTGCGTGAATATTACCTTTGCCGCCTGTCAATTCGTCCATATAGCGAGTTTTTGTAAAGAGGTCAATGGCCTTTTGCGCGCTTTGCTGAGATATGCCGGCCACGTTACGCATCTTGGTGTGCATGAACAATGTGTACCACCCCATCCGTGAGTATTTCATCTACGTTGGGTAGGTACTTGGTTGTGATAGGTAACCTGACGTTTCTAATGTTTCCGGTTTTCCCCCACCAGCCGCCGTGCCTGCACCTTTCAGCGCACACAGCGACACATCAATCTGATTTACTTTCCTCCATCGGATTTCAACCTTCCAAAGACCTCACGGTCTAAGGACTGCTTGTAAATTTCACGGGTTTTGAGTCATAGTATTTCTTGCGAAAACTTTCGATTTTCTTACGCTGTTTTGTTTCTGTGCCTTCTGGAATAGGCGACTTGTGTATCATTTCGTGGCATGGTTCACATACCCACGCAAGGTTCATGACTTTGTTTACTTCATTTATCGGCAATACACGTACATGATGACATTCTTTATCGCTTGCTGTGAATAATTCCTTGCCACAACATCTGCATTTGCCCTTATCACGGTTAAAAGCATACTCACGATTCATAAAATACTCGAAGTTTGCTTTCGTTTTGCTATATGCGGCGAGTGCTAAGTCTTTTGATGTGTTGATAGAAGGACGATTTTTGGGGAGCGGTTTTTCATTATTACGATATTTCACATAAATCCGCCGCCCCTCTGTCGTGTAGGGTGTCATTTTCTGGTTAAAGGGCTTCTTTTCATACTGCACATGAGTGATAAATGCCAATGTTATGCCAATCCAATATCCCTCATACGGAATGGCAAAAGTTTTACTTTCATATCCTTCATGCCTATGTGGGAGATTGTGTAAGTTTTTCAACCGTATCTGCCACTTGATATAGCTTTTGGGATACATGCGCTTCCATTGGGAAAACGCACTGTTATTAACACGCCTGTCGATTGCGTGAAAGGCTTTACTGCTTATGCCTGTTTTTATATATTCTGTAATGCCCATAATCACCGAATTGATATAGTGGATATGCGCTATTCGGGTATTCAACTCTCCGAATCGCTTTATATCTCGCATATCAGCACACAAGGATTTAATTTTCTTTCCTAATCGTTGCATATCGGGATATGGCTTGCCGACAAGGTGTTGTTTTTGTGCTAATGGTATCTTTCGAGAGAGTTCGGCTTTTATCACGAAGCCCAAGAAGCGTATGCCGTCCGTTCGCATATCGCTGATTTGGGTTTTCTCCTGAGATAATTCCAATTTCAGACGATATTTGAAGTATTTCGTTAAGTGACGTTTTATTCGTTCGGCTTCTTTCTTGGTTGAGGTCATTACAACCCAATCATCCGCATAACGGATGTTATATTTTGGGGTAGTTCCGCTCCACTTTAACTTTCTACGTGTGTTGCACAGATGTTTGCATTGCGGTTTCGGATTAAAGTATTGCCTACCGACATACCAGTCAAAGTCATTAAGGTACACATTTGATAGAAGCGGCGATAATATACCGCCCTGTGGCGTACCCTTGCCATCATTTTTGAGAATATCGTATTCAATATAACCGGCCTTTAACATTTGGCTGATAATCTTTAGCAATCTTTTGTCATGAATACCTATTTTCCAGAGTTTTTGAAGAAGTAACCGGTGGTTAATGTTATCAAAGCACCCTTTGATATCGCCTTCAACTGCCCACACAGGCTGGTCTTGAGATTTACAAGAAGCATTGATTATGTTTACAATATCTCTGACCGCATGTTTCTGTGCCCGATAAGGACGAAAACCGTAACTTGCAGGGTAAAATCGTGCTTCACAAATCGGCTCAATAATAATACGGACACACTCTTGAATGATTCTGTCCAATATTGTAGGTATTCCCAATGGGCGTTCCTTGCCGTTCTCTTTCTTGATGTACACACGCCTTGCAGGTTTTGGCCTGTAGTGTTTGATGCTGTTTTGTACAAGTGTAATTACTTCCTCTTTCGGCATATGCAGGTATTTATCCATTTTTATCTTGTCAACACCGTGGGTCTTAGAACCCTTGTTTGACTTGATGTTATGAATAGCTGTAACAATGGTAACTTCAGATGCCACCGCTTTCAATAATCCTGTAAATGCCTTGTTTTCTTTAGATTTTGCGTAAAGAAAATCCAGCGTTTCTTTCAGTTGTGCTTCGTTTGAAAACTTGACGTTTAGATGCACAAGGCTATCACCTCGCAGTTCGTCACCCAATATTTCAGGAAGTTGTTAGTTTTCAGTTGTGAAATTTACAAATCAGACTGACTAGTCCCCTTCGCCGTGAAGCATTTCAGCTTCATGTAGTTGGGCTTCCCCAACCGCAGACTACTATGGGACTGCTGACTTCCTTCATACTTCATAACGCTGTAACGCTCCATGTGAAGGCTCTCAAACGTTCCTAAATCTCTATCCTTGTGTGATTTAACACTAGAAGCCCTTAGGTCGTCACCTTACACCGTGGAATCTGAATACGCTCTGAACCACAGTTAATGCGTATTTCGCAAATTGTTTCAAATTTGCGAGCATATAACGAAAAACCGACGTTACATACCATTCCAATGTTGCCGCCTTTCGACGGCTCCTTCTCTAACGATGCCGCATGACTTTCCCTACGTATGACCATAGGCTTCGGAAACCCGCTCCCTGTAGTCCATATCTTTCGACTTAGGACATCAGGCTACGACTTTACCACGCTTTATACCATCGGTGATTACAGTCACCGAACGCATAGTGGAGTATCAGTTCTCGTGCTATCTCCGACTTTGACTTGTCGTGTGCAAGTAGACTTCACTTGCTAACGATATTGGTTCTGCACGGCAAGGGTACTTCCCCCTTGATTTCGAGAAATAAGTTCTCATCAGTCTTTTCTTGCTTATATTGCAAGTGCGTCTGATTGGCGCATTTTGTTATGCCTGTCAAACATAACTTGTTGCGCAACGTTTCGCACAATTTTTGTAGAAATGCGACTCGTCAATAAATAGGCGGTCTACACCTAATTGCTCGAATGTTACCACGCTATCTTTTTTCTTGCCGTCAAGAAGTTTTTCCAGATGCACTTCAAGGGATTTTTTTGTGCGCTCCATTTGCTTGACGGTAAAGCGTTCGTCTTGGTCGCCCCGTAATTCCTGTATAGCATCCTCGATTTCCTGTATCTGTTCTTCCAGGGTGCGCCTTTGCTGCTCTTTGGATAACGGAATCTTCTCCAGTTGAGAATGGCCTATGATAACAGCATCATACTCACCGGTAGCAATTTTAGCGCAAAACTTCTTACGGTTCCGCATTTCAAAATCCTTCTTTTTTGCCACAAGTATATTCGCAGCAGGATAAAGCCGTAAAAATTCCGTGGCCCATTGTTCAGTTAGATGATTGGGTACTACGATAAGGGGTTTATGGCAAAGCCCTATGCGTTTCATTTCCATAGCCGCGCCGGTCATTGTAAAGGTTTTACCTGCACCCACAACATGAGCCAGCAGAGTATTACCGCCGTACATAATCCTTGCGATTGCGTTTACTTGATGAGATCGAAGGTTTACTTCCGGCGACATACCGGGGAATGTTAAATGGCTTCCGTCAAACTCGCGGGGGCGTGTGGAGTTGAATTTTTCATTATATAGCTTAACAAGAGCTTGCCTACGCTCCGGGTCTTGCCAAATCCAATCCTTGAAAGCGGATTTTATTTGCTCCTGTTTTTGTTGGGCAAGTGTGGTTTCTTTTTTGTTAAGTTCGCGTTTTTCCTTGCCGTCTGCATCCTTAACATAGTCGTAAACCCGTACATCGCGCAGATTTAGGGTATCGTGAATTATCTCGTAAGCGTTCATGCGGCTGGTGCCGTAGGTGACGGTGGCTTGAATATCGTTGAATAAGGTTCTGCCCCTGCCGGACACCTGCCATTCCCCGGTACGTGGGGAGTAGTTTACTTGATAATCTTTTGAGCGAATTTTCGCCGCAGGGAGCAATTCATACATAAACTGCTGTACATATTCCTTGTCAATCCATGTGGAGCCAAGACGGACAGCTATTTCATGCGCCTCTAAATGCTTGGGCTGTATCGCTTCAAGAGCAGATACATTAATATCGAGAGAGCCGTCGCCAATGGCTTCTTGGGCTGCTCTTGCCTGTATCAGCTTTTCGCGCACATTGCCGGACAAATACTCATCAGCGGTTACATAGGTTTTTGTCTGGTCATCTGCGTTACCGATATTAAGGAAGATTACGCCTTTTAGGTCGGATATAATCTTGTCCCGATCAAACCCGGTAAGGCTTTCCATGTAGCCCAAATCAACGTGGCCCTTTTCGGATAATGAAACCGCCAATGCCTCGCTTGCTGTATCAACCCTTGTAATAACTACTTGGGGCTTGATGGTGCGTTTGGAGAACATATCGGCTTTGCGTTCAAGTTGGCCATCTTCGTCTATTATTTCAAGTGACGAAAGCAGGTAATAGGAGTTGTCTGCACTAAAGGCGCGGCTGTTGGCAGTGGAATTGATAAGGCCGTATTCGGCGGCAAAACTGTCATAGATTGCGTTTAGTTCCGCTTGCTTGGCTCTTATCTCGTCTTCGCCATGTTCATCAACCTGTAAGGCGATAAGCTCATGGGTGCAATCCCTGATGGCAACCATGCCTTTGATGCGCTCCAAAGTAGTGACAGGCAGGTCGACAGGGTACATGAGGGAATTTTCGCGGAAATACACTTGCCCTTCCGTAATGCTGGCGGCGGTAATATCGCCGTCTTCGGCAGGTGTGACAAGCGCATAGCTGAAATTCTTAACACGAGGGTCGGCAGGGATAGCGTGATTATCTATGCCCTCCATATCGTCAAGTTCGGCTTCTGTGATTTGCCCCTGTATATTAAGAAGTGCCATCCTTAACTGTTCAGCTAAGTCGGCACCTTCTATCGGCATACAGGTTGTGTAATCATCTCTGCCGTATTTATTGTTCATACGCTCATCAAGGCTCATTTTACCGAGAATCATTTCGGGATTATCAGCGAAGTACCGGTTTACGGGTATGCCGTCCTCCGTGTACCCAAGCTGTACCCAATCTGGTTCTATGTCTATGGGCCTGTCGCGCTTTTGTAAAAAGATAATGTCTGCGGTTACTTCCGTGCCTGCGTTTTTTAAGAAAGCATTATTGGGTAAGCGTACTGCGCCAAGCAAATCTGCTCTTTGGGCCAAGTATTTACGCACATCGGGATTTACTTTATCCAATGTACCTTTTGATGTAACAAAGGCCACAATACCACCGGGGCGTACTTGGTCGAGAGATTTGGCAAAAAAATAGTCATGGATGCGAAACTTGTGTTTATCGTAGCGTTTATCCAAAACGCCATAGTCCCCAAATGGTACATTGCCTATGGCGAGGTCAAAGAAAGCATCCGGCATTTCGGTTTTCTCAAAGCCGGTTTGCTGTATATTGGCTTTGGGGTATAGATGTTTGGCTATNTGCGCCGTAACATTATCAAGTTCCACACCGTACAGCTTTGATGCTGCCATACTTTCAGGCAGNAGGCCAAAGAAGTTNCCAACACCGCATGAGGGTTCAAGTATGTTTCCTGACTTAAAGCCCATGCGCTCTACAGTGTCATAGATTGCTTTTACGACGGTCGGTGATGTATAGTGAGAGTTTAGGGTGCTTGCCCGTGCCGATTCCCAATCTTCCGGGGAAAGAGAAGCGTTGAGTTCGAGATGTTCAGCTTCCCATTGACTATTGCGAGGGTCAAACACCTGCGGTATGCCGCCCCAGCCAACATAACGGGATAGTATTTGCTGTTCTTCCGGGGTAGCCGCGCGTTCTTCCAGTTTCAAGTCGTTCAGAAGATGGATGGCATCCATATTGAAGCGGAATTTTGTTTTGGCTCCGCCTTCGCCGAGGTGGTCATCTGTGATGCGGAAATTAGTGCCGGCAGTTATTGGTGGTATAGCAGGTTTTTCAAGCTGAACCTGTTCTTCTGGTTCCTCGCTAAGAAATTCATCTTCGATATAATCGACAATATCCTCAACATAACCTCTGCCGCCACGGGAGCGATATTCCGTCAGTCCATCTTGGATTAATTCGTCTGAAACGATAAAACCACGCAAAGATAATTGAAAACGAATCAATTCTTCCAAATAGTCGGGCCTAATAGCAATGATTTGTTCTCTAACTGTTTCTGGCAGCAATTCAAGGTCACGCGGCATTTTGCGAAATGCGATATTGCCGCTTATCAACTCGTCATCTGATAGATAAAGAACATCAGCGCATACTACATATCTGTTGGCGCTTTCTGTTATAAGTGAGAGGGTTTCATCGCTTAATGCCGCAGGATTTTCAGCACTTTCTGATGAGTGAAACAGGTAATAGTCTGTGCCATCTTGACTTTGTAACCGTTCAACGATTGGGGGTACCTGTGTTTTTTCGATGGATATTGATTGCTCGGAGGGTTCGGACATTATTTCTGTTTGTTGCTGGCGTAAGGCCCATGCTCCACGGTACGCATAATCAAATAGGTTATCGTTAAAGTCGTCGTCATTGAAATAGGCATGATAAACTTGCGGCTCATCTTCTTGGTGTTCATAGATGGCTATTTCCAATGCTGTGTTTAGCGGGTTGCGAATGGCATTGCGCCCCTGTGCTTCGTTTAGTGCAGTGAGAAACTCTGTATCTTGCATGACGCGCTCCAAAACAATTGGTGCTACGCTGTCAAAATCAAGCTCAACCTTGGGTGCAGCGGCCTCAGTCGCTAAATCCTGTGTTGGTTCGGATATTTCCTCTGCCTGTTCTTCCTCATAAGGTAATTGTAATACAGAACGATTTCCGCTGCTCTCAATGGATGACAGCGTAATACTGTACTTGGCTTCATAGAGTTTATCTATATAGTCGGGCATGGAATGAACGGGTATGCTTGCCATCGGAACACGCTCGGCAAGGTTTGCAACCTCACGGGCAGTCAGCGCAATATTAAGCACCTGTGATGCTACTCTCGCATCTTCGTTGAAAAACTCATAAAAATCACCAATTTGGAACATGACGATATTGTTGGGATTTTCAGCTTTTAGTTTAAGGTATTCTTCATATAGCGTGGGTTTGCGCTCCGGTGCTGCTTGCTCTGTTACCACGAGATGTCCTGTTTCGGCTAATTCACCAACACGTTTAATAACTGCCGCCCACGGGAGCAAAACGGTGTCGGCAGGTTCAGGGTCTGTCTTTGGGCCTCGAAATGGCAGCGCTCCGGTTATGGAAACACCTGTGCTTTCACCCACAATCCATAAATAACCGTCCTTGCCGTCAAGCCGTGGTAATGATTCTTCGATACCACCGTAAACTACTCTGATTAGCTGCACTGTTTCGCGCGAACGTAGATTATTGGCTAACTGTGCCGCAAGCCGGGATTTATCCTCGTCGCTTATGGTTAATAACAGCGCGTCTATTTCATCCTGCGTAATTGGCAAAGAAACAGCCGGGGCGATTGCCTCGGCTGTCTGCTCTTGCGCTTGTTTTTGTTCGTTTGTCCTTTCAATTTTCGCTCGCTGTTCTTCCGGGCTTGATAACGTGGGCAACGGCTCTATGTCAAAAAGCGTCAGTTGGGATTCTAGGGGTGCGGGTGTGGTATTCGTCCTTCCGCGCCGTACTTGCGTTTTCAAAGCAGGTGGTTTGGTAGCAACCTCCGGGTCGGGCAGTTTTTCTATACCCGGAAAAAGAGTATATGTCCCGTCTTGATATGCCGATAAGCGTTCATATCCTTCTTTGCGCCAGTCGTAGTAGCGGTCTTCTTCCGGTGTGTTTGCGTAGATGTACTGCATTTGACCAAATAATGCGGCTACATTTTCAGGGTTATCCAACAGCGCGCTTATCGCCGCCCGTTCATCATCTTTGGGATATAGCATTTTCTATTGAAAATGGTCTAATAGGGCCACCTTAATACTGGAATAATTTTTGGAGAAATTACGGAGCCAAGTTTTCATTGTTGCCCATTTGT
>JGI20163J15578_10000649_pt1 | contig 14341 bp, 14 predicted proteins | sample TergutCu122P1_FD_15578 | JGI IMG/M metagenome (IMG submission 15578)
ACCGGTTGGCGAATTGGTTATACCGGCTCCGGTGTGGAGGTTGCCAAAGTGATGAGTAATCTACAAAGTCACAAGACGTCTAATCCTAACTCCATTGCCCAAAAAGCAACCATAGAAGCCTTACAAGGCGACCAGTCTGCGTTAGAAAGCATGAAGCATGCTTTTGAACAACGTCGTAATTACATGTATGAACGTCTGATTAAGATGCCTTACTTAGATGTATTACCACCGGAAGGCGCTTTTTATGTGTTCCTAGGGATAGAAGAAGTGGTAGACAGGATTTATCGAGGCAAGGTTATTGCGACCGCCCAAGAGTTTGTTGAAATTTTACTCGAAGAGTACCAAGTGGTCGTAGTTTTGTGTGACGATTTTGGAGCAGCGAATCATATCCGTTTATCCTATGCCATTTCTTTGGCGGAAATTAAGAAAGGGTTAGATCGTATGGAAGCTTTGCTTGAGAAACTGCAATAAGAAAGAAAATGTGAATCAATCTACAGTTACAGTAGAGGAACTACACGCTAATTCCGTCACCTATACAACTACCTTTATAAATGGATGATTTGATTTGGTGGTAAGATGGTCAAAATAATCATTCTATGGCTATAATTGATTTATGTATGCGTAAAAGCGATATACATTAGAAGGAGCAGAAATGAGCGAGCAAATAAAAAGAATCCGCCGCGAGTTAAAATATCCCGGTCGAGTAGTGGATTTCTATCAAGATACGATGGAATATGAAGATGGTCAAACCACCTATTATGATTTTCTCAAACACAAGGGAGCTGCTGCCGTAGTACCGGTAACCGATGACGGTAAAATACTGATGGTACGCCAATATCGTAATGCAGTTAATCGGTTCACCTTGGAAATCCCGGCCGGAGCATTAGACTCATCTAATGAACCGGGGATTGATTGCGCTACCCGTGAGCTAGAAGAAGAAACCGGATACCGAAGCGAGGACTTAGAATGGCTGATTACTCTACGGACAGCCATTGCTTATTGTGATGAGAGGATTGAGATATTTGTAGCAAGGAACTTAATCCCCAGTAAGCAAAATTTAGACGAGGGAGAGTTTATTGATGTGTTTGCCTTCTCTATGGAAGAATTGAAAAAAAAGATATTTTCCGGGGAAATCGAAGATGCAAAAACTATTGCCGCATTGATGGCTTATGAAGTGAAGTATGGCAAGTGATTATTGAAACAGGGGTAGTTTGTAATCGGTTCAGCAAGGAAGATTTACCGTCGTTTCCGCTTAGAGACGGGGGATTGCTTTAATAGTTAGAAAGGTGCAGAATGAGGTTGTTTGACAACCACAACTGTACCTTTTTTACTTGGATTCGTTGTATTTTTTAAGATACAATAAATATTTTTCCGTGAGATATATTGACAAAACATGATGTAGTTGATAATCTATATATGGAATTCCCACTAAATTAATAGGAATTAAAACAGTAGGGATTAAACAAGTAGGAATTACGCTGTTTTCAGGTTCCTTACGAAGAGGTGCTAGATGAAGATATCCACAAAAGGACGATATGGGTTGCGTGCATTGGTTGATTTAGCCCAGCTAGGCGGTGATGCTCCGGTTTCTATTACCACAATCTCAAATCGCCAAGGAATTTCTGAGCGTTATTTAGAACAACTCATGTCTTTGTTAAAAAAGGCCGGCCTTGTAAAGAGCATTCGCGGAGCCAACGGTGGTTATATCTTGGGTAAGGAATTATCCGAGATTTCGGTTGGGGACATCTTACGTGCTTTAGAAGGTGATTTAGAGCCGGTAGCCTGCCCGGCGGTTAAAACAATCCAAGGAGAAGAGGATTGTAATGCAGTCGACCAGTGTGTCACCAAATATGTCTGGCAACGGATTAGTGAAAGTATCAACCGCACGGTCGATGAGATAAAATTAGATCAATTATTGCAACAAAAAGGAGAGTAGTACCATGGATAAAGTCATATATTTAGATAATGGCGCAACTACAAAAACGTTACCGGAAGTAGTCGAGGCGATGGTGCCTTTTTTTACGGAGAATTTTGGCAATCCATCTAGTGTGTATCAGTTGGCTTCTACCAGTAAAAAAGGCATTGAGCATGCCAGAGAACAGATTGCCCAAGTGATTGGGGCAAAAAACAATGAGATTTATTTTACCGCCGGTGGTTCAGAGGCCGACAACTGGGCTATCAAAGCAACCGCCGAGGCTTATCAAGATAAAGGTAAACATATTATTACCAGCAAAATAGAACATCACGCCATACTGCATACCTGCGAGTATTTGGAAAAGCAAGGATATGAAGTGACTTATGTAAATGTTGATGAACTAGGTATTGTTAAAGTAGATGAGTTAAAAGCTGCTATACGCCCGGATACAATACTTATTTCGATTATGTATGCCAACAATGAGATTGGAACTATCCAACCGATTAAGGAAATTGGCGAGATTGCCACGGAGCATAAGATATTGTTTCACACCGATGCGGTGCAAGCCTTTGCTCAAATCCCGTTAAATGTAGTTGACTGCCATATTGATTTACTAAGCGGCAGTGGCCACAAGTTTAATGGACCTAAAGGAATTGGATTTTTATATATACGACAAGGGGTTAAAATCCGCTCTTTTATTCACGGCGGAGCGCAAGAGCGAAAGCGCCGAGCCGGTACCGAGAATGTGCCCGCCATTGTGGGATTAGGAAAAGCTGCCGAAATTGCCGCTGCTACCATGGAAGAGCGAAGCGCATATAAGCGAGAACTACGTGATTATCTTATCTCCCGGCTGCAACAAGAAGTACCTTATTGTCAGTTAAATGGTGATCTGGTAAAACGTTTGCCAAATAATGTAAACATGAGCTTTCGCTTTATTGAAGGGGAGTCCTTGCTCATCATGTTAGACATGAAAGGTATTTGCGCCTCCAGTGGTTCAGCTTGTACCTCCGGTGCCCTCGATCCCTCTCACGTGCTATTAGCTATGGGACTTTCCCATGAAGTTGCTCATGGTTCCCTACGCCTTACATTGGGAGAAGATACCACCAAAGACGACCTCGATTACACCGTCGCGATGATTCAAGAGATAGTCCAAAAACTGAGAGATATGTCCCCGCTGTACGAAGATTTTCGCGAACTACAAAGAAGAGCATAGTTTTATAGAAATAGACTTATGAGCTCAAGAAGGTAGAACTTGTTCTACCGCATGTCATAGAAGGATAAAAGAAGAATAAAAGAAGAATAAGAGGAAGGTAGAATACATGTATACAGAAAAAGTAATGGAGCATTTTAATCACCCAAGAAACATGGGCGAGATTGAAAATGCTAGTGGCGTAGGAACGGTAGGAAATGCAAAATGCGGCGATATCATGCGGATGTATATGAATATCGACGACAACCAAGTGATTCAAGAGGTAAAGTTTAAAACCTTTGGTTGTGGTGCCGCCGTGGCGACCAGCAGTATGGCCACCGAGTTGGTAAAAGGATTGACCGTGCAAGAAGCTTTGCTGGTAACCAACAGGGCTGTGATGGAAGCATTGGACGGTTTGCCAAACAATAAGGTGCATTGTTCTTTATTGGCCGAAGAGGCAATTCATGCTGCGTTGTGGGACTATGCTCAAAAGGAAGGTATTGAAGTACAAGGTTTAAAACCGCCCAAGGCAGATGTTCACGACCACGAGGAAGATAATGAGGAATACTAGATGAGCAAAGTCATTGTCGGTATGTCGGGAGGGGTGGATTCTTCCGTTGCCGCTTATCTCTTGAAAAAGCAAGGGTATGATGTAGTTGGCGTAACCATGCAGATTTGGCAGGAGGATGATTCTGAGTTCATCGAAGAAAGTGGTGGTTGCTGTGGTTTGACCGCGGTGGATGATGCCAGACGGGTAGCGGAGAGTTTAGAAATCCCCTATTACGTAATGAATTTCCGCGATGAATTTCGCGAACAAGTCATTGACTATTTTGTGCAAGCATACATCGGCGGCAAAACCCCCAATCCTTGCATTGCTTGCAACCGTTATGTGAAATGGGAATCCTTATTACAAAGAGTATTAGCCATTGGCGGAGAGTATATTGCCACCGGGCATTATGCAAGTATTGTAGAATTGCCAAATGGTCGATACTCTATTTGTCGTTCTGCTTCTTTGGAAAAAGACCAAAGTTACGCCTTATATAACCTGACTCAAGAGCAATTAAAGAGAACATTGATGCCTTGCGGAGCTTATAGCAAAGAGGAAATTCGAAAGATCGCAGAAGAACTTCATCTTCCGGTAGCCGACAAACCGGACAGTCAGGATATTTGCTTTGTGCCGGATGGAGATTATGCCACTTTCATTAAGAATTATGCCAACATAGATATTCCTTCCGGGAATTTTGTTTCTCCAAATGGAACCATCCTAGGAACCCACAAGGGTATTATTCATTATACCGTCGGACAACGCAAGGGATTGGGGATTGCATTGGGTTATCCGGCCTTTGTTCTGGCGATTCGGCCTGAGACAAATGAAGTGGTACTAGGAAACTATGAAGAATCTTTTGTTCCGAGCTTAATTGCCGGAGAAGTGAACTTCATGTCTATCGATGGACTTACCAAGCCCGCTCGATTCTTTGCCAAGATTCGCTACAATCATAAAGGCGTTTGGTGCACGGTAGAGCAAACGGGAGCCGATGAGATTTGTTGCACTTTTGAAGAACCTGAGCGCGCCGTAACGCCCGGCCAGGCGGTAGTATTGTATGATGGGGATTATGTTGTCGGAGGAGGAACTATTCAGTGAGTAAAAAACACACGACGATTAGTGATTATCATATTCATTCTCGTTTTTCTATTGACTCAAAAAATGAACCCCGTGAGTTAATTGAGGAGGCAATTAGTAAGGGATTGAAAACCATCTGCATCACCGACCATAATGACAAGGATTATCCCTTACAACATGGTTATCCGGATCCCGTATTTGATGTAGATGAATATTACCATACCCTTTCGGCATTGCGTGAGGAGTATCAGGGTCGGTTTGAACTTCGTATTGGGGTAGAGATTGGTTTGCAACCCCACCTCGTTGAGTATTTCAATGCCTTTACCGGTGCCTATCCCTTAGATTACATACTCGGTTCGGTACACGTTGTCAATGGAATGGATCCTTATAGTCGCGAGATTTTTATCAATCGAACCGATGAAGAGGTTTATGCGGAAGCATTTGTAGTCACCCTGAATAATATACAAAGCGATACGGATTTTGATGTGTTAGGACATTTAGACTATGTGACTCGTTATGGTATCTATCAAGACCGAGATTATTCCTATGCAAAATTCGCCGATTATATTGATAGCATTTTGCATCAGCTAATTACCGACGGCCGTGGCATCGAACTGAATACGGCCGGTTTTAAGCATGGACTACCATATGCACACCCTCATTCCGATATTCTCAAACGATACCGTGAATTAGGTGGTGAAATTATCACCGTCGGTTCAGATGCCCATCGACCGGGACAAGTTGCTTATGAATTTGATAAAGCAAAGGAAATTTTGCTTGCTTGTGGTTTTGCATATTATACGGAATTCAAGGATAGAAAGCCTTATTTTTGTAATATTACATAAATTTATTCATTATATTGGATTAGGACTTGCTATTTAAGTTCTGATTTAGTACAATTATTTATGGATACAAGAGTCAAAAGGTCATAATTTCATGCTTGCATGAAAAATTATGACTTTGAGACTCGCAAAACACCTTTTGACGCTTACGTCGTTTATTATTTTTAAAGAAAAGAAGTTAAATTTGGTTTGATTACTCATAACAAATGATAACCTTTGTTGGGGTTTCAACATAAAAAAATTTTCAGGAGGATTTTAACATGGCAGTAAAAGTAGCAATTAATGGATTTGGACGGATTGGTCGCTTGGCGTTTAGACAAATGTTTGGCGCAGAAGGTTATGACATCGTAGCAATCAACGATTTGACAAATCCGAAAATGTTAGCGCACTTATTAAAGTATGATACCGCTCAAGGACCCTACGCCTTGGCGAGCAAAGTATCAGCAGGCGAAGATTCTATCACAGTAGATGGACATGAAATGAAGATTTATGCCCTAAGAGATCCTAAAGATCTTCCTTGGGCGGAACTAGGCGTTGATGTTGTACTAGAGTGTACCGGATTCTTTACTTCCAAAGCCGCCGCTTCGGCACATCTTAGTGCCGGTGCTAAAAAAGTAGTTATTTCTGCACCCGCAGGAGATGATTTACCAACCGTTGTTTATAATGTGAATCATGATGTGGTAACCGCTGATGATCACATTATTTCCGCCGCTTCTTGTACTACAAACTGTCTTGCCCCAATGGCAAAAGCATTAAATGACCTTGCTCCAATCCAATCAGGCATCATGACTACTGTTCACGCTTATACCGGTGACCAGATGACTCTTGATGGTCCTCATCCAAAAGGCGATTTGAGAAGAGCAAGAGCTGCCGCATGTAATATCGTACCTAATAGTACCGGTGCTGCTAAAGCGATTGGTTTGGTGGTTCCTGAATTAAAAGGAAAGCTAATTGGAGCTGCGCAACGTGTTCCGACATCAACCGGTTCGGTAACCATATTAATTGCGGTAGTAAAAGCAACAGAGCTTAGCGTTGATATAATCAATGCGGCGATGAAAGCGGCGGCAGATGAGTCTTACGGATATACAGAAGATGAAATCGTCTCTTCTGATGTGATCGGAAGCGAGTTTGGTTCATTATTTGATGCAACCCAAACGATGGTTAGCAAAATTGATGACAATACATATCAAGTACAAGTAGTTTCTTGGTATGACAATGAAAACTCTTACACTGCACAAATGGTGAGAACGATTAAGCATTTTGGGACTTTTCTATAGGAAACAAATCTGTCTCAATTGTAAGTGATTCATACGGGTCCGGTCTTTTTCAGGGTCGGACCCATAATAACTTTAAGCGTTCCACTAGTGATACGCACACGTCGCCAATTGTAATTGTCACATAAGCTAGAAGCTCAAGATTATTTACTATAATAACACTGAGGGGGAAAAGTGTTATCCGGGAATCAGAGTTTTCGCAAGCAAAGTATTGCATCTTGAAGATGCAAGCAGCGCAAGAACGGGGATTACTATGATTACAAGAATCAGAAAATTACTGAAACAGAACCCGAAAATGGCAAAAGCAGTAAACACAATTGGATTGGCCTTGCTCGCAGGACCTGCTGCAGTAGAGCTGGCTTTGCAGCGCAGTAAGATTGTGTTTGGAAAGTTTAAAATAATTGCGTCACGTAATAAAATAGCATCCGGTGTAATCAGCTTAATCTTATTCATGGGGATTGTTATTGGCGGACTAGCGCTTGCCGGTGGAAATGATGATTATCCGCCGTTAGATAATGAAGTAGGAGCAGTGGGAGAGGGTCCTACTCAACTAGCCTATACTATTACTGTATCACCGCCGGAATCACAAGAAGCTTATCTCCCGCCGCCGACTGATGTGGAAGAACCTAGACCAACCGGGGTGGAGGTGGCTGAAGAACCTGAACCAATCGAGATGGAAGTGGAAGAAGATGAAATCATACCGGAACAGCCAATTACTGAAGAGCCTGATCCCGACGACGACGAAGAGGATTTAACCAACGGTGAAAATGGTGACGACAACAATCAAGACGACGATGTTGAACCTCCGCCACCGCCGCCTAGGCAGTGTGTTTGGGTTCGCGTATATACACAGCAAACCTTTGATCGGGGTTCTTATCAAGAACGAACGATTATATCGGGGCAGCAAGAACTATGGATTATAGAAGATGGATGGGCGATCGGCCGTAGATTTTATTCGTTGGATGAAGTGAGCGAATTCTTAACTAGTGAGGAGAATTTAGCGGCAGCAGATCCGGCCACCGGTTTTAGCATACATTTTGAAAATATATTCGAAACTGTAACGGTATGGGTCCCCAATATAGTTACGGAAAATGTATTTAATCACGAGAGATGTAATGATTGTGGAGCAGTGAGATAGAATTAAGCTTTGATTGTAACGAATTCGAGTCGCAAAACTACTAACTTATCGGTCTGTGTGAAGTCCAAAATTCATGAATAAGGAGAAAAATATGCTTAATAAAAAATCTGTAGATGATATTCAAGTAAAAGGAAAACATGTTTTAGTTAGATGTGATTTCAATGTCCCGCTGATTGATGGCAAAATCACTGACGAAAATCGTCTGGTCGCAGCTCTTCCCACTCTGAAAAAATTAATAGCCGATGGGGGAAGAGTTATTCTATGTTCTCATTTGGGAAAACCCAAAGGTGAACCCGTTCCTACTTTATCTCTTGCGCCGGTAGCAGTACGCTTGTCTGAGCTTTTGGGGCAAGAAGTGAAATTCGCCGCTGATCCGGAAGTAGTTGGGGCAAATGCGAAAGCTGCCGTTACCGCCATGAAAGATGGGGAGGTGGTATTGCTGGAGAATACTCGCTATCGGGTGGAGGAAACAAAAAATGGTGAAGCTTTTAGTAAAGAATTAGCTTCTATATGTGATGTATTTGTAAACGATGCTTTTGGCACTGCGCATCGAGCCCACTGTTCTAATGTAGGCGTCACCGAGTTTGTCGATACGGCAGTGGTAGGATATTTGATGCAAAAGGAGATAGATTTTTTGGGCAATGCGGTAAACAATCCGGAGCGTCCTTTTGTAGCGATTTTAGGAGGGGCTAAGGTATCAAGCAAAATCTCAGTGATTAACAATTTGCTAGATAAAGTAGATACCCTGATTATTGGCGGAGGAATGTCTTTTACCTTTATGAAGGCGCAAGGATTTAAAGTAGGTAATTCACTTTTAGAAGATGAATATCTACAATATTCCTTAGATATGATTTATAAAGCAAAGGAAAAAGGGGTAAACCTATTATTGCCTGTAGATAGTGTAATTGCCGATGCCTTTTCCAATGATGCCAATACGGCAGTTGTTGGCGAAGAGGATATTCCTGATGGCTGGTTGGGATTGGATATTGGACCAAAGTCGGCTGCTCTTTTCGCCGATGCAGTTAAGACCGCTAAAACAGTTGTGTGGAATGGTCCGATGGGATGTTTTGAGATGTCTAAATTTGCTGACGGAACCGAAACAGTAGCTAAAGCATTGGCCGAATCAGATGCCGTAACTATTATCGGTGGCGGTGATTCAGCCGCCGCTGTAAATCAGCTTGGATATGGTGATAAGATGACTCATATTTCAACCGGTGGCGGAGCTTCTTTAGAATTCTTAGAAGGAAAAGAACTACCGGGAGTAGCTGCGGCAAATGATAAGTAAAAGGGTCAAGCTATGTTATAAACCCCGAACTGAATTATTATGAAAGAATAGTAACGAACATATGAAGAAAAGAAGAGGAAGCATATATGTCAAGAAAAAAAATAATTGCCGGCAACTGGAAGATGAATAAAACGCCAAGTGAAGCCATTGCATTAGTAGAAGAACTCAAACCTTTGGTAGTAAGCGAAGAAGTGGATGTGGTATTTTGTGTGCCGGCTATAAACCTTATTCCGGTATTAGAAGCCGTCAAAGGTAGTAATATAGCGATTGGCGCTCAAAACATGTATTTTGAAGAAAGTGGCGCTTACACCGGCGAAATTTCACCCACTATGTTAGTGGATGTAGGAGTAAAATACGTGGTAATCGGTCACTCAGAGCGCAGAGAATATTTTGGCGAGAGTGATGCGGACGTGAATAAAAAAGTATTAAAAGCATTAGAACATGGCATCACCCCTATTATGTGTTGTGGTGAATCCTTAGAGCAACGCGAACAAGGAGTAACCATGGATTTTGTGCGCCAGCAAGTGAAAATCGGGTTACAGAATGTGACTGCGGCGCAAGCCAAAACCGTTGTAATTGCCTATGAACCAATTTGGGCGATTGGAACCGGCAAAACCGCAACTACCGAGCAAGCGCAAGAAGTCTGTGGATTGATTCGCGTGTGCATACAAGAAGTGTATGATGAGGCGACTGCCGCGGCTATTCGAATCCAATATGGCGGCTCAGTCACCGCCGGAACCGCCGCTGAACTATTTGCCCAACCGGATATTGACGGCGGATTAGTTGGCGGAGCTTCCTTAAAAGTTGATTTTGGACAGATTGTTAATTATTAATTAAATTTCTTTTCGTCCCGCGTACATGTGCGCGGGGCGTTTTGTTGTTAAGCAGGATTCTATCTAATTGTCAATAATTATCTAACAGGTTGCTTTTTGACTGTGGATTCGCTATAATATTAATTGTCTTGGGAATTATGATGTAAGCTTCAAAAGGTATTTTGCCGCTTACTGATACAATGGATTGCTGCTCTATTTGCATCAATTTCAGAATAAGAGATTTCTGACGACAAAGGAAGTATAGGAGGCAAAAAATGAACTGCAAAAAACCAACCGTATTAATGATTTTAGATGGATATGGGTCGCGTAATGACCCGAAAGGCAATGCCATAATACAAGCAAATACACCTATCATGGATCAATTAACCCATGAGTACCCTTTTGTCCAAGGGGAAGCCAGCGGACTGGCAGTAGGTCTACCGGAGGGACAGATGGGAAATTCAGAGGTCGGACATTTGAATATTGGAGCCGGCAGAATTGTATACCAAGATTTAACGAAAATCACTAAATCTATTCATGATGGTGATTTTTTTGAGAATAAAGCCCTTCTCGCCGCTTGTGAGAATGCGAAAACATATAACTCAAGCTTGCACTTGTTTGGGTTGGTATCTGACGGAGGAGTTCATAGTCATATAGAACATATCTTTGGATTGTTAGAGCTTGCCAAAAGGCAAAACATAGAAAAGGTATTTGTCCATTGTTTTTTAGATGGCAGAGATACACCGCCGACTTCCGGAAAAGAGTATGTTGCCCAACTAGAAGCAAAGATGAAAGAGCTTGGTGTGGGATGTGTTGCTTCCGTCATGGGGCGCTATTATGCGATGGATCGAGACAATCGCTGGGAACGGGTAGAACAGGCGTATAACGCCTTGGTAAAAGGAGAGGGAACTAAAGCGACCTCCGCCACAGAAGGGATTCAATCGTCTTACGACCATGAAAAGACCGACGAATTTGTATTACCTATAATCGTGGAAAGAGATGATAAACCTATTGCTACTATCAAAGAGAATGATTCGATTATCTTTTTCAACTTTCGTCCGGATCGGGCTCGTGAAATCACACGCGCTTTTTGTGATGATATTTTCACCAATTTCCCAAAGGGTCCGCGTATTCCTCTTTCATATGTTTGCTTTACCGACTATGATATTACGATAGAAAATAAGTTAGTTGCTTTTCCTAAAGATGAAATCACCAATACTCTCGGCGAATATCTGGCAGAGCAAGGCAAAACTCAGGTGCGAATAGCAGAAACTGAGAAATATGCCCATGTAACCTTTTTCTTTAATGGGGGGATAGAAAAGCCTAATGTAAACGAAACTCGTATTCTAGTTGATTCTCCCCAGGTGCCAACCTACGATTTGCAACCGGAGATGAGTGCGTTCGAAGTTTGTGACAAATTAGTGGAGGCAATTGAATCAAAACAATATGATGTAATCATTATCAACTTTGCCAACCCCGACATGGTCGGGCATACGGGCATAGAAAAAGCTGCGATTCAAGCAATTGAAGCGGTCGATATATGTGTCGGGAGAGCTGTCGCGGCAATTAAGAAAGTAAACGGGCAACTGTTTATTTGTGCTGACCACGGAAATGCCGAACAGATGGTAGAGGAAGGAACGGATGAACCATTCACTGCCCATACAACAAACCCTGTGCCATTTATTCTCGTTAATGCTGATTCCGGCTATACTTTACGAGCAGGGGGAACGCTTGTTGACATCGCTCCGACCTTACTAGAGCTTATGGGGATGGAGCAGCCTAAGGAAATGACGGGGAAATCGTTACTCATAACAGGTCGGGTCGCTTTGTAAGCTCGAGAATACCTTGCTAACAACAGCGACACGTATCGCGCTGCTCATAACAGGACTGGAGGGATGAAGGATGCAACAACGAATTGCTAAGTTTCATAAGGTAAGCCAAAAACAATTTATTAATGATTGGAAGGAAACCTTTGGTGTTACCGCTGAAGTGGATATTATCCGCATTTATGCGCAAATCAAACTCCCTAAACGGGCTACTGCCGGTTCGGCGGGATATGATTTTTTTAGTCCCATTCCGATTATTTTGAAACCGGCTGAGACCATCACTATTCCCACCGGAATTCGTGTTGCGATGGAAGATAATTGGGTTTTAATGTGCTTCCCTCGTAGTGGACTAGGGTTTAAGTTTCGCTTACAGTTAAACAATACGGTTGGCATCATTGACAGTGATTATTTTTATGCTGACAACGAGGGACATATTTTTGCCAAGATAACGAATGACAGCAATGAAAATAAAACAATCGAGCTACCTCAAGGAAACGGGTTTATGCAAGGGATTTTCATGGAGTATGGGATTACCTGGGATGATAACGCCGAAGAACTACGTTTTGGTGGATTTGGAAGTACTACATAGGAAAACTATCGACAACTGAAGTTTGAAAATAAAAAAATTTGAAACCCAAAGTAAATAATAGGTGAAATTCTCCACTGTGTATGTTACAATACACTAAGGTAGACTTAAAGTCTACCGCATTAGGAAGATAGAGATTATAAGGGAAACACTAAACTAAGACTTGATCGGAGGAGAGAGGAAAATGAGAGATTTTGTAATCACAGTAAACAGTACCGTAGATATGCCAAAGGAGTGGCTAGAAGAAAAAAATGTACCCTATCTTAAGTTAACCTACACCATGGAAGGGGAAACTTATAAAGATATGTCAATGGATTCTAAGGATTTCTTTGATCGCTTACGAGCCGGACAAATGCCGGTGACTTCCCAGGTTAATCCGGAAGAAGCAAAAGCGTTTTTTGAGCCATTCATAGAAGAAGGGAAAGACATTCTCCACTTAGCCTTTTCATCCGGATTAAGCGGTACCTGTCAAAGTATGATGATGGCAGGTCGTGAACTTGCCGAAGAGTATCCCGAAGCAAAGATTATTGTTATCGATTCTTTATGTGCTTGTATGGGAGAAGCATTACTGCTTATGCAAGCCCTTGAATTAAAAGAAGCCGGAAAAACTATCGACGAAATTGCCGAGTGGATAGAAAATCACAAGTTAAATGTAGTTAGCCTCTTTACCGTGGATGATTTGCATCATTTGAAACGAGGTGGTCGTGTATCAGCGGTATCAGCAATCATTGGAACGGCTATCAAGATTAAACCGGTTCTTCACATGAATATGGAAGGAAAATTAGAAGTATTAGGAAAAGAACGTGGTCGTAAAAAAGCATTGAATGCAATTGTTGAATTGGCTAAGGAAAAATCCGGCAGTTGGAAAAATGAGCGCATGCTCATTGCCCATGGAGACTGTATAGAGGATGCCGAGTATACAGCAACCCTATTAAAAGATAAATTAGGGGTGAAGGATGTTTATATCAATAGTGTTGGTACAGTAATTGGTAGCCACACCGGACCGGGATTAATTTCCTTATTCTTAATGGGAGATGAACGATAAGATGAAGGGGAAAAATATATTGAAAACGGTATTAATTCTATTGCTAATAAGCTTGTTACTCGGTTCACAGGTAGGGTGTACGGGTCCTGCTTGTCCGGGAGTATATACTATTGAAATCGAAGTGGCAGGGTTTGGTCTAATCACTGCTGAATTAGATCCTATATATGCGCCTATTACCGTCGAAAATTTTGTCCAGCTTGCTGAGTCAGGTTTTTATGATGGTTTAACTTTTCATCGCATTATTGGTGGCTTTATGATTCAAGGAGGGTGCGACCTGGGAACAGGAACAGGAGGCTCTTCTGAGCGAATTGTCGGTGAATTCGCAGCAAACGGAATTGAAAACCCGCTTTCTCATACCAGAGGAGTATTATCCATGGCTCGGATGGGACATGATTATGATAGTGCCAGCTCACAATTTTTCATCGTACATGCCGATAGCACGTTTTTAGATGGAGATTATGCATCTTTCGGGTGGGTGACAGATGGAATGGATGTTGTGGATGAAATAGTGAGTGTCACACCGACAGGGCCAAATGGTGAAACAGCGCCGGAAAATCAACCCGTAATCACTGGGATTCGCGTGATTCGTTAGGGAGAGTAGCTAATATTGTGTTTTGAGCTCGTATCCACATCTGTTTGGGGAACGCGCTCTTAGTTGCGATTGCAAAAAAGTACTTGACTTTATCAAAACAATTATGCTACAATGTCTTGGTATGCCGCACAATGAGGTCTAAAGATTTGTCTGTTAGACAAACACCGAAGTTGGCGAGTAATGATAATAGGAGGTGCTATATGTACGCAATTATTG
>JGI20163J15578_10000651_pt1 | contig 14321 bp, 11 predicted proteins | sample TergutCu122P1_FD_15578 | JGI IMG/M metagenome (IMG submission 15578)
CACCAAGAGTTAGGGAGATTTTACAAAGTCTTGTAGATGAGAATTTAATTGAGAAGCATGGTAAAAATCGCTATACCTACTACACCATAAAAAGATAGTGCTTGAATAAGAGTGGCAATACATGGCATGGCACAGAGCATGACGCAGGGCATGATGCAGGGCAAAAAGGAAGACACATGTTAGCTCATAGTGTTATAGCTAACAAGTAATTTTGCTTGGAAGAGTTCTGATGACAGCATATGTACTTGAGCTTTTCCTTTCCTAGTTTAAGTTGGTTACCTTTTGGTTACCTTTCCGTTTTTTGGGTGGAAGAATGGCTTAAAATCAACGTTTTTGCAGTTGATGACATAGTTCGACTCCCTTCATCCGCACTCAGAAGAAAGTGGGTTAAAAGTTGATTTTACGGCGTTTAACCTGTTTTTTGTTGCTTGAAGATCGATGATTTTCTGGTTTCATTTGGTTCCATTGTTTCGCGTGGGTTTTAAAGGCTCATGATACTCTTTGTTGATTTGCTTGATTCGTTGGATAGTTTCAAGAGCCTTCGATTTGTGTTTTCCTCTTATTATATAGCCGTGGGAAAGGGCATTTGACCACTTATCATCTGAAAATAATTTTGTTGTCAGTTATGGATGGGAAAATTTTGTTGTGGAGATTTCACCATTGCTGTATACTTGTAGTAGAAATATTAGTAGCTACCTTTGACAAGTAGAGGTGCTTGAAGGGAAATTTTATAGGGTATGACATTGATGGTAGTGGGATGAAATGGTATGCTGATAAAATGGTATGCTGATAAAATGGTATGCTGATGAAATGGTATTGCTGTAATTATTGTGGAACCCTATGGGAGTTCACATACCCAGATCTCCAGCAGAAGGATTTTTGAGGAAGTTTGCAGGTGGAAGATATTATGAACAATGAAGTGAATTCAAACAATATATTTCTTGCATTGCAACAACAGTTTGAGCAATCCAATCGAACAGTTAAAGTTATTGAGCCGATTGCGGATAAGATTGCCAGCATAAAAGAAAAATGGAATATTTCCGAGGACACATTGTTTGGTACAATTTTGTATCGTTTTGGTGGAGTTGTTTTTGATGGGTGGGTTCGACTATTAGCTAGTGGAGAACGAGATATTGTAAGTTGGAACGAGGCTCTTTGCTTAAATGACTATATTATTGTGGCGGATGATGTTTTGGGTGGACTGTTTGGTCTTGATACAAATGAAAAGCTCGTTTATTTTGCTCCGGACACCCTAGAATGGGAAGATATGAATGTTACTTATTCCCAATTTGTTCGATGGCTGGTTGAAGGGGATGTAGATAAATTTTATGAGACTTTCCGATGGGATAATTGGAAGAGCGAAGTATTGGAATTAGGTTTTTCTGACGGAATAAACTTTTACCCATTTCTATGGGCTAAAGCTGAACAGGAAAGAAGCAGAAAAGCAATTTCATTGAAGGAAATTGTATCCCTCGCACTTGAGATGCATAATCAATTAAAGCATACTTTAGTCACTTGTGATGAATGTGGAAGCAAATACTATCAAAGCGCTTCAAAGATGGCGAACCTCTGCCCTGAATGTTCAAGCATTTTATATGGTTATGAAAATTGTGCCCATGAGTTTGAAAATGGTCGTTGCATAAAGTGCTTTAGGGATGGACGTGCTTCAAGCTATCTGAAAGAATTAGATAAATTGATTTTGGATTAGCAAAATATTTTAGATATGTTCGGAGTTGGTTGTTATGCAGAAAGGCAATCTGTTGGGAGCAATTGGAAAATTTATCGCACTGAATAAGCAGCATTTATAATGGCGTGGCAAGGTATAATTGGCAAACCTATTGACGTACCAATGGATTACATATTACAATAAGAACACAAGGTAGTTGCTTTACCTTGTAGTTCGTGTGTAAAAAGAATGATTGATTTTAATATTTCAGATAGATATACAGATGTTTTTCTAGATAAGATGTCGTTCATAAAGCTAAAGGGAGTCAAATCCTAGGAGGTAACCAAAATGTTGGAATCAAAATGCCCAAATTGTAACAGTGCTGTAAAAGTTGAAGATAGGGGCTTCCAAAAAGAAATTGACAAAATCAAAGAACAGCTTGATGAAAAAGAAAGAGAATATTTTGATAAACTGAGTGAAAAAGACCTTGAGATTATTGTGCTTAAAGTCCAATTGGAAGGCCTTGAGCTGGACAATAAATATCATGTGGAGAAGCTGATCAATGATAACGAAGAGCAAAATAAGCAGGAGCTAGAAAAGCTTAAAAAGGAGCTTGAGCGAAGTGCTGAAAAAGCCATGGCAAGAATGAAAGAGGCTGAGAAGGAAAAAGACGAGGAAATTGCCAGACTTAGAAAAGACAACGAGTCAAATACAAAAAATGCACATAAAGCTTTGCTAGAGGCTCAAGAAGCTAAAAAGCAAAGAGATGAAGAAATTGCAAAACTTAAAAAAGAGAACGAGCAGAATGTACAGCGAGCTCTGGCAGGATCCATAGAGGCTGAGAAGCAGGTAAGGGTTGAAGTAGAAAAAATTAGAAAAGAAGTTGAAGCGAAGGCCCAAAGAATCTCAATAGAATCTCAAAAGCTCCTCCTTGAGGCGGAAGAGAAATATGAAGTAATAAAGGAAGAAAAGGAGCAGAAGTTAAGCAAGCTAAATCAAGAGTTAATCAAACTGAACCAAGAGCTGGAAGTCCTTGAAGGGAACAATCAAGAGTTAACCATCCTATTGGAACAAACACAGAAAAGTGTATCGGAGAAAGAGCAAAAAAGGTTACTGGAAGTAGAAGATAAATATGAAACTTTAAAAGAAGAAACTGCTAGGGAGATAGACAAACTTAATCAAGAGATAAGCAAGTTAGGGGCAGATAAAAAAGAGCTAAGCATTCAACTAGAACAAGCAAAGAAAAGTATATCTGATAGAGATGAGAGAGTATTGCTCAATCAAGGGGTGAACGATTTCAATCAAAAGATAGAGAAGCTTGAAGCTGAGAAGAAAGAGTTGATCAAACAGTTAGATATAGAAAAGAAAAATGTATTAGAGAAAGAACAGAAAATACTTCTGGAAGTAAAAGAAAAATATGAAGGGATAAAAGAGAAAAAGGACCAAGAGTTAAAAGTACTTAGCCAAGAGATCATAAGGCTTGGAGGGGAGAAAGAAGAGTTAGCCAACCAATTAAGTCATGCAAGCCTTCAAGTGGAGCAGTCAAAGAAAACATTATCAGAAAAAGAGAAGAAGAGTTTGCAAGAGCTAGAAGAAAAATACCAAGAGTTAACAAAACAAAATGCCAATCAATTGAAAGCATTAAATGCTGAAATAGAAAAGCAAAAGAAGGAAAAAGAAGAGATAAGACGCAAGTTAGAAAGTTTTGAAAAGGAATATTTAGAGAAAGAACAAAAGGCTCTATCTGAGGTTGAGTTGAAAGCCCAAAAGGTAATCTCTGAGATGCAAGACGTGCTATCAGAAGAAGAACTAAAGTATGAAGAGTTAAAGCGGCAAAACGAAAATGAGTCTAAGAGACTGCGAGATGAAATCAATAAAATAAAGACCGAGAAGAGAGAATTAGAAAATCTCGTAAAATCTACAAAAGTAGAATTTGATTTGAAAGAGGAAAAGATATGGGCTGACTTCAACCTGCAAAAAGAAAAGATTTTGTCTGAAGTGGCTTTGAAGGAACAAAAGATTATCCTAGAGGCAGAACAAAAGAGAGAAGAGATAGAGAAGCAAGGAAACATAAAAATAGAAAGACTCTTGGAAGATATTAACTCTATAAGGAAAGATAAAGAAAATCTAGAGAAGCAATTGAATATCATAAAAGAGGAGAAGGCACAACTTGTACCTAGCGAGAGGCATGAAGAACTTAAAAAGCAAAGCGTACTTAAGATAAAGGAACTGAATGAGAGAATCAATCAGTTAGAGACAGATCGAAACCTTTTAGAGCTTCAGTTAAGCAATACCAAGGCTGAATATGAGATTAAAGAGCAAAAACTGCTGTCAGAAGCTGAGATTAGAAAGCAGAGGCTATTATCTGATCTTGAGATGAGAAAACAAAGATTTTTGACAGAAGTAGAAAAAAAATGTATTGACTTGAAGAATCGTTATGCAAAAGAAATCGAAAAACTTAACGAAGAAAATGCCAGAGAAATTGAAAAACTTAAAGAAACAAGTGCTAGAGAAGAGGAATTTAGACGTCAGAAGCTTTCAAGGCTTATTGGAGAGAGCTTAGGTAAATATGTAGAAACAGAGGTTGAAAAGGTTCGTGCTTATGGGCTTTCCAATATAATATTTGAAAAGGATGGATTGGAAAGACTTGGAGGAAGTAAAAACTATATTCTCAGAGAGCAAGATGAAGAAGGGTTGGAGATTTTCTCCATTATGTTTGAATTAAGAGATGGAACAGAGGCTCCAATAGGAAAAGAAAAGAATGAGGATTTCTTTAAAAAGTTAGATAAAAAGCGATCTGGAAAAGGCTGTGAATACGCAGTGTTAGTTTCTATGCTAGAGATGGAAAATGAGTATTATGATACAGGCATAGTGGATATCAGTCATAAGTTCCCTAAAATGTATGTCATTCGTCCTAATTTCTTTATTTCCCTTATTGGTCTACTGAGAAATGCAGCATTGGATTCAGTAAAATACAAGCAAGAGCTAAATCGGCTACACAAGAGAAATGTAGAAGTTTCTAAAGTGGAAAGAGAGCTTCTTGATCTGAAAGATAAGTTTGAGCAGAGCCAACGCTTGGCCAATGAAAAGTATCTAACGTCAATCAGTGAAGTTGACCAAGCCATTCGTAGTTTGCAAGTGGGCAAAGACTAAGTAGAGTAGATACATGAATAGAAAAGAAGCTTTAAACAGAAGTGTAAAAATAATGGTAGAGTTAGAAAGGAAGAGGAGGAGAAAGAGTATGAAATGTCCATATTGTGGTAGTGATGATACAAGAGTAGCCGATTCAAGGCCAGTTGAGGAGAGTAACTCCATACGTAGGCGTAGGGTGTGTGATGGCTGTGGAAAGCGCTTTACAACTTTTGAGAAGATAGAATCTTTTCATATGATTATCATCAAAAAGGATAATAATCGGGAACAGTATGATCGTTTGAAAATAGAGTCAGGAATTCTTAGGGCCTGTTATAAGCGTCCTGTCTCTGCTGACCAGATTCAAAAGCTAATCAACGAAGTAGAACGAGAGATTTTCTATCAGGAGATGAATGAGATTGCTAGCAGTAAGATCGGAGAGATGGTCATGAATAAGCTAAAGGATGTGGATCCAGTTGCTTATGTTCGTTTTGCTTCGGTGTACCGAGAGTTCAAAGATATTAATACTTTTATGGATGAGTTGAAGACTTTTTTGAAGTGACAACTCTTATATCAAGTAAAAAACTTCGCGAATCGAGACTTGAAAGTCCTTGATTTGCGAAGTTTTGTTGTTTAGAGTGACAATTAAAGATATAACTTTTGAATGCGATAATGGATTTTATTGTTAATGATATAATCGCGAACACTTTTAGGGACGTGGAGTTGCCAGTTGTGATCATTAAATTGAATCATCTGGCGAATCTCACTGGCGGTTACTCCTATCTCGCTAATGTCTTTTTCCCAAATCACTTCAGTTTTCAGTCCTAGAAGTTCCAGAATTCTCAGTCGTTCTTTATCCCAAGGAGTGATGATGCTCATGTAGTAAGTAGCATCCGGTGGAATATACCCTAACAAGATCTCCGGATGGCTGATAGGGAAAGGAATAATCTCAAAATCCTCTCTTTTTATCTTAAACTCTTCAAAGACATTCAAAAGCATTTCATAACGCTCAAAAAATGTCATGGGATTATCTTTTTTGGTGATGCCACTAGTGTCTAAAGTAGATGTGGCAGCAAAATTAACTATATCTGGATGTGTAATGCCTAGATACAATTTACTGCATCGCATTTTAGCGGCTAAGATGTATTCCATTTGTTTCATCGTTAGAATTTGAAATCTGCCGTGGATGACTCCTATATTACTCATAATTATTACCCTCTCCTAGCTGGCATTATGTTTACTGTTTCTATTCTACACTATTTTGCTAGTCTTGACAAACATAAGATATTAATCCGTCTTTAAAGAGGCTTCATGGAGCGTTCAAGCCAGTGAATAGGAGTGAGACACCTTAGGCTATATGCCAATTCTGAAGGTGTGAATTGTAGCGACAAATTCCAATTGTCGGGCTAATCTTTACCCTTGATAATGGCAGCTTTGACCTCTTTAACCGTTGTTGCACGTGCCTTAAAGGCTAAGATGACTGGAACGAGAAGTATGGCTACGAATCCAGCGGCTAGCCCATTGTTATAAAGGTTAATTCCACCTGATGGGTAAGCCAAGCTTGTTACAAGGTGAATGTGAAGGATTCCTGCAATGACTCCCCAGTGAAGGCCAAACTTAGAGGGGATAGGGCATAAGCTAAGTACAAAGAAGAATGCTGTGATAATTCCAGGATCCCACAAGTCCATAGGACTTAAGAAGGTACCAATGGCTACTCCCAACATCAGGGATGCACCACTTGGAACATTCTTACCATTGGCACCAAAGCCAATGATGGTTAGAATGGCTCCAAAGGCCAAACCACTAATCTCCATTCCCAGAACGTTAGCGACTAGAATGCAGAAAATACCTAAAAGACCCATGTTGATATAACAAAAAGTTCCAAAGTCTGGGTAATAGTCTGCCTTGGTATGGGAGATTTCTTTTAGTTTTTCCCAGATTCCTTTCCATTTTAATTGCTTCCAATTCATATAGAGACCAACAAAGAGTAACCAGAGGCTAACCACTACAGTGATAATGGTGATGGGAAGGTTGTTTCCACTACTCCAAGCATCATTCATCTGGTAGAAAATGCCAAAGCTACTCATGGTTGAGGTGATGAAAATGGCAATGATTCCAGCAGTTAATCCGCCGTTATAAAGGTTAAAGCCGTCATGAGCTTTTTTGATATTAGAGGCCAGTGGTTCAAAAACAAAACCAATGGCAATTCCCACACCGATGGCAGCCAAATAACCTAAGAAAACGGGTTCAATACCAATAAAGAGTTGTTGACTGACGGCGGGTGCTAATGAGGACGCTACAAGAATCGTCATAATGGTGTTGCTAAAGGGCTGCCTTCTAAACTTGGCATATAATAGTCCTCCGATATAGATGGGGATGACATTAAGTATATTTTTACCAAAAAGGGCGAACCCTACCAATAGCCATAAACCACCTATTGTACCACTTTGAGGTTCATGTTTAAAAAGGAGTAACATTCCCACAGAAGCCAATGACAAGATCCCTGCATTCACAAGGGCTGGGCCAAGGCCTGCAATGGCAATATAGTCCGTAACCAATATATTAGGAGCTCTAAAGATGATGAGCAAACCTTCAATCAGTTGGGCGGGAGGTTGCAACGTCAACCCGAAAACCATCAGAATAAGTACAGTAATGGTGAATACTTTATAGATGTCGTTAAATGTTTTTACCATGCCAATAAAAAATCCTTCCTTTAAATATGCAATGTGCTCTTAAATCTTGATATAAGGGTAAAAAAGTATTTTAGTGCTATATGATTCGGATTGCATCGCATTTGATCCTTGTATATCCTATTATAGCATATATAAAAAGTTTTGCCAAACATTTTTTTAGGAAAGCAGAAAAATTTTTTGGTTTCTTTAATTTTGCTTTCACAAATCATGAATAAGGGAGTGGCTTAAGCTTTAAATGCCCTTTGAGGTTAAGAAATCTTTAAGCAAATTCATGGCTACATCTTTTCGATATTCAATGCTTACTCTTCCTCGTATAGGCACAATCCTTTCGTTCATGGCTTTCAAATAATCTTCTTTAAGCTCTTTTCCTTGAGTTATTGTCTTGCCGATTAGCATTTTATCTACTTCGTCTAATCGAATGATTACATCAGCCACAGCACCAAAGGCTGTAGCCAAATGCTTGATGACACCTTCTTCTATCTCTATAATTCCCGCAAAAGATAATCGGGAGATGGCCAATGCATCTCTAGCTCCAACTTTTTGGTAATAGAAGTTATCCAATCCCTTTCTTGGGATAATTACCTCCACAATAAGTTCATCGGGCTTTAAATCTATTTTTTTGCGGCCTAAGTAGAAGTCCTTAATGGGTAGAAGTCTTTTCCCTTTGGCACTTGCCAGCCGAAGGGTGGCATCTAAAACCATAAAGATGAGGGCGCTGTCTGCTTTGGCAGAACCGTTACCAATGTTACCTCCAACACTTCCTTTGTTTCGAATGGCTGGAGCAGCAATTTGCTTACAAGCCTCTTTTAGAATCGAAGGAGTGTCTTTGTGATGAATAATCTCTGTAAAAGTAACTCCAGCACCGATATGTAAAGAGTCCTCTTTTGTCACGATGTTTCTCATCTCTGGAACTTTGTTTAAGAAGAGATAAGAGGCGTCTGTCCTGGACTCAACCATCAAGTCTGTGCCGCCAATGTAAGGAATAAGCTCTGGGTTTTTGCGAGCCTTTAGTGCTTCATGTAGAGAAGTTGCGAAGATACTAGTGGTCATAAGCGTTCTCCTTTTATGTGATAATTCTGTGTTGGTGGAGTTGGGATGAAAAAACGGGTAGGAAATCTAACTTACCATAATCCCTCCCCCTTCTTAGAAGCGATGGATATTGCTTCTACAATAGAGTTATATCCCGTGCAACGACATAGGTTTCCGCAGATACCTTCCCTGATCTCCTCTAAAGTAGGGGTGGGATTGGCGACCAATAAGCAGTGGGTGGCCAATACCATTCCAGGGATACAAAATCCACACTGAACAGCAGAAACCTCTTGATAGGCCTTTTCGATGACTTGAAAGGTGGTGGTCTTGGCATAACCCTCAATGGTGGTGACTTCTGAACCCTCAAGGGAACCCATTGCTACAAGGCAAGAGTTAACCAACTGCCCATCAATAATTACTGAGCATGCTCCACACTCTCCTTCTTTGCAACCACATTTGGTGCCAGTGAGGTGGAGGTCGCTACGAAGAGTATCTAATAATCTTTTGTTACAACTGCCATAATATTCTACCTTCTGGCCGTTTAGTTTGAAGTTGGTTTTATTGGACATTTACTTCACCTCCCTGAGCATGCTCATAACGTCTTCCGCGAGAATAGGGATTTTGTTCAAGTTGAGTTCAAGAGCGTTTTGGATGGCATCAATTGTTGCAGGGGCAGGACCTACATTGGGAAGTTCCCCTGCTCCTTTAGCACCGAAAGGACCATTTGAATAATCCACTACATGAAGCTTAACTTGGAGTTTTGGAAAGTCCACAGCGGTAGGGATGATATAATCGCTAAAGGTATTGTTGCGAATCCAACCTTGATGAGCATCCATCTTCTCCATTATCGCATAACCTAAACTTTGTACAAGACCGCCTTCCATCTGTCCGATGACAATCTGTTCATCAATAGGGGTTCCTACATCATAGTTGCCCCAAGCACCGATGACCTTAACATAGCCCGTATAAGTATCGACTTCAACTTCTGTTACATTGGTAGACCATGCAAAGGTGGGGTAAGCATCTCCTGTGAAAGCCTCGTTGTCAAAAGGAATCATAAATTCAGGGTGAACGTACCGTTCTTCAATCAGCTGCTCTACTCCATCTTGCCACTCCTCCTTAAGTCTAAGGGCGGCACGACGAATTAATTCCCCAACAATCATAATAGAGCGTGAAGCGATAGTGGGGCCTGAATCAGGAACAACATTTGTGTCAGGAAGATGAATTCTGATCTTATCCATAGGAATATCCATGGTATGGGCAATTATCTTTGAAAATGTGGTAAATAGCCCTTGTCCCATATCTGTATTGGCAGTAAGAATCGTAACAAATCCATCTGGGGATTTGTGGAGTTGAACAACAGATTTGATTTTATCTCGCTCTCCGTTGCCTGTGAATCCACAACCATGGAAAACCATAGACAGCCCAATGCCCTTCCTAAAGCGACCAGATTGGTTTTTGTATAATTGTCTTTTGCTATAATAATCACTGTCCGATAGAATCTCCCTAACCATAGGGCTCAGAGGAACAGGGAAGTGGTAGCGCCCACTTGTGGAGGTGATGTCCCCTTGTTTGGCGAGATGGTCTAACTTGAACTTAACTTCATCTATTCCTAGGTCTTTGGCGATGTGAGTCATCATCATCTCTACGGCAAAAAAAGTTTGTGGTCCACCAAAACCACGAAAAGCACCACTGGGAACCATGTTTGTTTTTTTGGCACGACCATGGACTTTTAAGTGTTCTACATTGTAAACACCACAGGCAGCAATCACTCCACGTTGAAGGACTACTAAAGATAATGTTGTATAAGCTCCTGCATCATAGATGACGTCAATATCCATTCCCACAACCTTGTTGTCTTTTACGGCGACTTTGTAAGTGCAGCAAGAAGGGTGGCGTTTGCTTGTTCCAAGAATGTCCTCTTGTCGATCAAAGATAATTCGTACAGGCTTTTTACAATGATAGGAGGCAACCGCCGCTTGGCAGGACAAGATGTTTGGGAAGTCCTCTTTGCCACCAAAACCACCCCCTGTAACTTCTTGGATCACCCGAATATCTTCTGGGTTCATGGCCATAGCCCTAGACAGCGCTCCGTGAATGTAGTATGGACATTGGAGAGAGCCTTTGATGATTATCTGGCCATTTTCGTAGCTTGCAATTACTCCATTGGTTTCCATGTAGGCTTGCTCTTGAAGGCCTGTATGAAATGTTTCTTCGTATATTTTGTCGGCAGTTGCAAACACACGGTCTACTTCTCCCTTATTAATGTTCACATTGAAAAATGTAGTATCAGAGGTTAGAGGGTCAAAAATAGGTTGGATGAACTCATAATCCACCTTAATCTGTTCTACCAATTGTCCAAGGGTATCTTCACAAGGACCTACTAGAATTCCTATAGGGTCGCCAATGTATTCAACGGTATCTTCTGCAAATACAGGAGTATCATCAAAAACGATGTTTACGTTGTTGTCTCCAGGAACGTCAGCGGCTCCATAAAAGTGATACTCAGAGGGAAGCTTGGGAAGATGGATGGTGCCGAGTTTGGCTCTGGCACAAGTAGAGCGAACTAGGCGGCCAAAGTACATCCCTTGGGTGGGCAGATCAGCGATGTATTTAGCGTTGCCAGATATTTTTTCAAAATGATCAACTTTTGAAATGGATTTACTGATGGACTTCATGGTTTATCCAATTCCTTTCTTTATATGAAGAGGCAAACGAGTGATGAAAAAATTATTTCTCACTTTTGAACTCTTTAACTTTATGTCCTTTAATGTATTTTTCGTAAACCTGTTCCTCATCCCCTAAGTAGATGAGACGTTCAAGGCGATTCTCTATGGTGAAATCTTCTGTGTTATGGAAGCTACTGTCATCAATGATTATGGCGTCTAACTCGTATCCTTCTTCAAAGCTTCCCACTCTACCAAAGAAACTTCCTCCTCCTATGGTTGCCATATATAGAACTTCTGGAACTGTAAGAGGCGAATCTTCTGGATCTAATAATCGCCAGTACATCTTTGACATGGAAATGGCGTCTGCCATAGCTCGTAGAATGTTGGTTTCTGTGCCACCAGCAATGTCGCTGGCTAAGGCAACCTTAATCCCTTTGTCTAGAAAACGTCTGATGGGAGCGATTCCAGAAGAAAGATGGGAGTTGGAACCCGGGCAATGGGCAACATAGATACCATGATCTTTTAGCATCTGTTCTTCGATCTCCACAGGCCATACGCAGTGAGCCATAATGGTTGGGACACCCTCTCCACCAAATAAACCGTATCTGTGATAAGAATCTCCATAACATCTAATTCCTGGAGAAAGTTCTTCAACCCAAGCAATCTCTTTTGGGTTTTCTGATAGATGAGATTGAACTGGAAGGTTGTATTTACGCTGTAGTTTCCCTAGTCCTTCCATCAACTCATCGCTACAACTAGGAGTGAATCTGGGAGTGAGTATGGGCTTGGAGCGGGAAAACTTTTCAAGGGCTTCTTCAATAAACTTTTCAGTTTCTTCTAAACTTTTTGTGGCATTTTCTTCTACATAATAGGGAGGGCTGTTTCTGTCCATATTCACTTTTCCTACGTAGGAGACCAGGCCGGCTCTTTCAAGCTTTTCCATAAGTAACAGAGTAGCTGGGCGGTGTATTGTCCCAAAAACAGCTGCTCTTGTTGTGGCACCTTTGACCATGTCCTCTACGAAAAGGTCATAAGCCTTGTGGGCGTAATCTAAACCGTTATATTTGGCCTCTTCTCTAAAAGTGTAGGTGTTTAGCCAATCTAACAATTCCAAATCCATTCCCATTCCTCTAAACGTATATTGAGGGGCATGAAGGTGCAAGTCAATAAGACCAGGAAGAATGAGTTTGTCACCATAGTCAATGAGGGGATAGTCAAGATATTCTTGAGGTATCTCAGTAAAAACGCCCCCAGATATTCCCTCTGTGCAAATGAGGTATCCTTGGGGGATGATATTCAGAGAATTAGGAGTCTTATTGTAGATGATATTGCCTTTTAGAATGAATTTCATGTTTTTTTCGTCGCTCTCTATAGCCTATGGACATATTATACAGGAAACCTATGGAAAGTCAATGAGGACACCATGTTTGGTGGGGAACAAAGGGGAATTCCAAAAGGGGTTGCCCTAAAATTGGACAACTTGAAAATTTATAAAATTTTTATAAAGTGTTTATAACTTCCTTGACCTCATCCTCTCTAAAGCCTTGAAAACCCAACAAAACGGAACAAAAGTTCTGTGAATAATCACGAATTTGTCCCTAATTCCTTGAAATGGACAACTTTTTCTTGTCAACAAAGAAAAACACTTGTAGAATGAATCCAAGTGGTAAAAAAAGGGTAGAAAGTGGTAAAAGGTGGAGACCTATGTTACAAGGTGAATACAACCACAACATTGATGAAAAAGGTCGCTTGATCGTCCCAGCCAAATTGCGTAACGAAATTGGAGACAGTTACATGATTTGTAAAGGCATGGACGGTAATCTTTTAATGTACTCGATTATAGAATGGGACAGGTTTGCTTCCAATCTAGAAAAGTTACCACGGATGAATGCAAATGCTAGAAAGTTAGTGCGCCATTTTTTGGGCAGTGCTCATGAAGGAAGCTTTGATAAGCAGGGAAGAGTTCTGGTGCCTCAGGCTCTACGTGCCTATGCAAACCTAGATAAAGAAATCGTTTTACTAGGAATGCAAGACAAAGTAGAGATATGGGATAAGGCTTTGAGAGAGGAAGAGGAGATTACCAAGGAAGAGTTTTACGAGATTTCAGAAAGTATGGAGGGATTGGAGAACTTTTTCTAAAATGGAGAAATGATATGGTTTTTAATCATCAGTCAGTATTGTTAGAAGAGGTAATCCAGGGTCTGAATATTAAGCCAGATGGCATCTATGTTGATGGAACATTAGGTGGTGGCGGCCATAGTTATGAAATCTGTAAAAGGTTAACCATAGGTAGTCTTATTGGTGTTGATCAAGATGAATCAGCCATAGAGGCGGCCACAAGAAGACTGAGTGCTTTTGGAGACCAGGTCACGATTGTTCGCAGTAATTATGGTGATTTTAAAAGGATATTATCTGACTTAGGAATCCTTAGTGTAGATGGAATACTTTTAGACTTGGGAGTTTCTTCTCATCAATTAGACGAAGCGGAGCGAGGATTTTCTTATAGGACAGATGCTTCTCTTGATATGAGAATGGATAGGAGACAAGAGCTAACTGCCAAAGACATTGTCAATCATTATAGTGAATTAGAGCTATATGCCATCATTCGAGACTATGGAGAAGACAAATTTGCAAAAAATATTGCGAAACATATTGTAACAGAAAGACAAAAAAAGGAGATTGCCACTACATTCCAGTTAAACGAAATTATCAAGCAAGCCATTCCCATGAAGATTCAAAAAAATCTAGGCCATCCTTCTAAAAAAACCTTTCAAGCCATAAGGATTGAGTTGAATGGAGAGTTAGAAGTTCTTAGAAGGTCAGTGAATACGATGATTCAAACCTTAAATCCAGGTGGTAGAATTTGCATTATTACCTTTCATTCTTTGGAAGATAGGATTGTGAAGAACATTTTCAAAGAGAATGAAAATCCATGTACATGCCCCTCTAGTTTTCCAGTGTGCAACTGTGGAAACAAACCAAGAGGGAAGATTATCACAAGAAAGCCGATTTTGCCCACCGCAAAAGAGTGTAATGAAAACTCTCGAGCAAAAAGTGCAAAACTTCGGATTTTTGAAAAGTTCTAATTTGCTTAGGAGCTGTATTAATAAGCTAATAAGGGCGAGTATATTTATA
>JGI20163J15578_10000652_pt1 | contig 14309 bp, 14 predicted proteins | sample TergutCu122P1_FD_15578 | JGI IMG/M metagenome (IMG submission 15578)
ACCTCTATAGGTGGTGGGATAAGAGCACCTAAGCCCCTGGATAACTGCAACCATACATCAGTGGTTGGGTTAAAACCCCCACTGATGCAGGTTTTGTTTATCGAATCAGATACAGGATTGTAAAGGAATAGATTGAAAAATCAGAAAGGTATAGACAATGTCAGAACAATATAAAGAAGCAGGAGTAGACATTCACGCAGGTTATGAGGCAGTATCAAGAATAAAAAGCCATGTAAAACGAACCGCGATTCCAGGTGTTATGGGACAATTTGGAGGCTTTGGTGGCATGTTTGATTTGTCTGTAGAAAATTACAAAGAACCAGTGCTGGTCAGCGGAACCGATGGAGTAGGTACCAAGCTATTACTGGCTTTTGAACTGAATAAACATGATACAATTGGAATCGACGTGGTAGCCATGTGTGTTAATGACATTATCACAGGAGGTGCAAAGCCACTATTTTTCTTGGATTATATTGCTTGTTCCAAATTAGTGCCAGAGAAGATAGAAGCAATTGTATCAGGAGTAAGTGAAGGCTGTGTTAGGGCAGGTTGTGCTCTGGTTGGTGGCGAAACTGCTGAAATGCCAGGAATGTATACAGATGATGATTATGACATTGCAGGCTTTTGTGTTGGAGTTGTTGAAAAGAGTAGGATAGTCTCTGGACAGGATATCGGTGCAGGAGATGTTCTTATAGGACTACCTTCTTCAGGTGTTCATAGCAATGGTTTTTCTTTGATTCGAAAAATTATCACAGATGCCAATTTGTCATTGGATAAGGTATATGATGGTTTGAATAAAACCTTGGGAGAAGAATTATTAATTCCTACCAGAATCTATGTACAGCCCATCTTGAAACTATTGGAAGACAATGCTAACTCGCTTTTCCGTGAAGAAGAGCTAGATGCCCCGTTCTTTTACGAGGAAGAAGTTTCTTCTGAGCCTGTCAGGGAAGTTGCTCCCATCAAGGGCATGGCTCACATTACAGGGGGCGGATTCTATGAGAATATTCCTCGAATTTTACCTGCAGGTTTAGGAGCAAAGATAAACAAAGATTCTTGGACCATCCCCCCCATATTTAAGTTTCTACAAGAAAAGGGGAAACTATCGGATCAAGAGATGTACAATGTGTTCAATATGGGAGTTGGCATGGTATTGGTGGTAGACAAGGATGTGGCTTCTAAGAGAATAGAATCCTTAAAAGAGCTTGGGGTGGAAGCCAGTATCATCGGTGAAGTCAAAGAAGGCGAAGGATTAGAATTCGGATGGTAAATCAAATGAAAAAAAATATAGCAATATTTGCATCAGGAACAGGTTCTAACTTTCAGGCAGTTGCCAAGGCTTGCCAAGAGGGAATCATTAACGCTTGGGTCTCCTTATTGGTATGCGATCAACCAGAAGCACTTGTTATCTCCAAGGCAAAAAAGTTGAAGATAGAACCCTTTGTTTTTACGGTCAAAGATTATCAGAATAAAGAGGCTTACGAAGAAGCCATATTGGCTCAATTAAAAGGAAATCATGTGGATTTCGTGGTACTGGCAGGCTACATGAGACTTGTAGGAAGTACTTTACTTGAAGCCTATCCTAATAAAATAGTAAATATTCATCCTTCTTTGTTACCAGAATTCCCTGGAATGAACTCCATAAAAAGAGCTTTTGAAAGTGGAGTGGGAGAGACAGGGATAACGGTTCATTATGTGGATAGCGGGATTGATACAGGACCGATTATTGCTCAGAGAGCCGTTAGAATCGATGAAAATGACACTTTAGAAAGTTTAGAAGAGAAGATGCACCAAGTGGAACATGAATTGTATGTAGAAGTGTTGAAAGGCTTGTGTGAAGATAAGGAAGATGAATGTTAAAGCCTACAGGTTCTTCCTGGTAGAATGAGAATTGATTTGAAAAAAGATACTTGTTGAATGGAGAGTTGATTCGGTTGAGTCGATAGTAGTAAGCGATATCCAAGAAAGGGTGGTAAATAATGAAAAAACGTGCTTTAATCAGTGTATCAGACAAAACAGGAATTGTGGAGTTGGCAAAAAGTTTAGTCCAGTTAGAATTCGAAGTGGTTTCCACAGGAGGAACTTATACATTATTAAAAGAGAATGGTGTAGAGGCCATTGGCATTTCTGATGTAACGGGGTTCCCTGAAGTATTAGGGGGAAGAGTAAAAACCTTACATCCAGCAGTCCATGGTGGATTACTGGCCATTCGTTCCAATCCAGACCATGTCAATACCTTAGAAGAATTAGGAATCAAACCTATTGATTTAGTAGTGGTGAATCTATATCCTTTCCAGGCAGTGATTGAAAAACCCGATTGTACTTTTGAAGATGCCATTGAGAACATTGATATTGGCGGGCCAACCATGGTACGGGCATCTGCTAAGAACCACAAGTTTGTGACCATCCTAGTTGACCCCACAGATTATCAACAAGTATTAGAAGAGCTGAAGAGTGGAGAAGTTACCCGTGAAACCAGAGAGGCATTAGCGGCAAAGGCATTCCGTCATACCGCTGCTTACGATGCTCTCATCTCATCCTACCTTACCAAAGATGAATTCCCAGAGAAATTAACCTTGACTTATAATAAAAAACAAGAACTTCGCTACGGGGAGAATCCTCATCAAAGCGCAGTTCTTTATCAAGAACCCATCCCCAACAACGGCATCCTTAATGCCAAGCAGATTCATGGGAAAGAACTTTCCTACAATAACATCGGAGACGCAGATGCTGCCCTGGAGATGGTAAAAGAGTTTTCCAAGCCAGCCTGTGTGGCCATTAAACACATGAATCCTTGTGGTGTTGCCATCGGTGAGAATACCCTAGCAGCTTATGAGGGAGCATACAAAGCAGATCCTGTGTCTATATTTGGAGGCATTGTATCCTTCAACCGAGAGGTGGATGTAGAATGTGCTAAGAAAATGTTAGAAATCTTCCTGGAAGTCATCATCGCACCTAGCTATAGCCAAGAAGCACTGCAGGTGTTAACCAAGAAGAAGAACCTTCGTCTACTGATTGCTGACACCACCTGCAAAAGCTCTGGAAATCAACTAACTTCTGTTGGTGGTGGATTATTGCTTCAGGAGGAAGACACAGGAGTCATCAATCCAGAAACCCTAACGGTTCCCACTAAGAGAAAGCCAACCAAGGAAGAGATGGAGATGGCACAGTTTGCCTGGACTGTTGTAAAATACGTAAAATCAAACGCCATTGTAGTTGCCAAAGACAATCGTACTCTTGGCATTGGCCCAGGACAAACCAACCGAGTTGGAGCAGCTAGGATTGCCCTAGAAGTAGCAGGAGAGGAAGCCAAAGAAGCAGTTCTAGCATCCGACGCATTCTTCCCCATGCCAGACACCGTAGAAGAAGCGGCAAGAGCAGGAGTGTCAGTTATCATTCAACCAGGTGGCAGTCTGAAAGACGATCTATCCATTGCAGCTTGTGATGAGCATAATATTGCCATGATCTTCACAGGAATGAGACACTTTAGGCATTAGGAGGAGGAAGTATGAGCAAAGTTCTAATTATAGGAAGTGGTGGCAGAGAGCATGCCTTAGCCAAACAGTTTGCCAAGTCACCTCAAGTAACTAAAATATACGTAGCACCAGGAAGAGACGGCATGAAGGATGTGGCAACCCCTGTGGACATTGTGGCAACAAACATAGAAGCCTTGGCTTCCTTTTCCAAGGAAAAAGAGATTGACCTAACCTTTGTAGGGCCAGAGGTGCCTTTAACCATGGGCATTGTTGACCATTTTGAAAAGGAAGGTCTAAGCATCTTCGGCCCTAGAGCAAATGCGGCCATATTAGAAGGCAGCAAGTCCTTTGCCAAAGACTTAATGAAAAAATATCAAATCCCTACAGCCGATTATCAGGTATTTACCGATGTTGCCAAGGCCTGTGAATACATCCAAGGAATAACTCCTCCCCTGGTTCTTAAAGCCGATGGTTTAGCTGAGGGCAAAGGGGTGATTATCGCGACTACTGTCCATGAAGGAGAAGAAGCCTTAAAAGAGATGTTAGAAGAAGGGCGATTTGGAGGAGCAGGGACCACCGTTGTGATTGAAGAGTTCCTTGAAGGCCCAGAGTTTTCTTTTATGGCATTTGTCCATGGCAGGGACGTGTATCCTATGGTTATTTCCCAAGATCACAAGCGGGCTTTTGACGGTGACAGGGGACCCAATACAGGGGGAATGGGAGCCTATGCCCCAGTGCCAATATTATCTGGTGAGATGGTTAAATATGCTTATGAGTATATTCTTGTAAAAACTGCCAATGCTATGGTAGAAGAAGGACGTCCTTTCACTGGAATCTTGTATGGTGGTTTGATTGCCACTGAAAGTGGAGTGAAAGTGATAGAATTCAATGCCAGATTCGGTGATCCTGAGACAGAGGTAGTTCTTCCTTTGTTAAAAACGGATTTGTATGAAGGATTAATGGCTATACTGAATGGAGAGAAGGCTTCATTTTCTTGGAGCAATGACCATATCATAGGAACCGTATTGGCTACCAAAGGCTATCCTGGCTCTTATGAGAAAGGTTACATGATCAAAGGCCTTGATACCTTAGAAGAAGATACTTTGGTTTATCATTGTGGCACCAAAGAAACGGAGGAAGGCTTTGTCACCGATGGTGGTAGAGTTTTGCTAATCGCTAGAAAAGCACCATCCTTCCAAGAGGCCAAAGAGAAGTTGTATCAAGAAATAGAGAAGATAGAGTGTGAAGGATTGTTTTATCGTACAGACATAGGGGGTCAAGTATGTCAAAGTTAATCTACGTAGGAAAAACAAAAGATGTTTATGACAATCAAGACGGTACTTACACCCTTAAACTAAAAGATGATGCTACAGGAAAAGACGGAGTATTTGATCCTGGAGAGAATTCAGTGGGACTTCAAATCCAAGGGTTAGGTCGCCAGTCCTTACAGGTTTCCAAGTATTATTTCGAAAAAATAAACCAAGCTGGAATTCCCACTCATTATCTGGATTGTAATCTAGAAGAAGTGACCATGAAAGTATTGCCTATTACTTCTTTTGGAGACGGGGTAGAGTTCATCTGTCGTTGTAAGGCGGATGGAAGTTTCCTTCGAAGATATGGAGCCTATGCCACCTTTGGCATGGATTTGGATTACTTTGTGGAGGTGACCCTAAAGGACGATAACAGACAAGATCCTCCCATTACCGAGGATGCGCTAGTTCGTCTGAATATTATGACGGAAACAGAATTTAAAAGATGCAAAGACCTTACTATCCAAGCAACCAAATTGATTGAAAAAGACTTATTTGAAAAAGGATTAACTTTGTTTGATTTGAAATTTGAGTTTGGCCTGCATAATGACAAGGTATTACTCATTGATGAAATCTCTGCAGGTTGCATGAGAGTGTATAAGGATGAAGAGAAAGTACCGCCGATGGATTTGGGTAAGTATATTTTATTGTGAAATCAACCGTGATGTGGTATTATATTTATATCTTAATAGAATTTGATTTGCCAAGAGTTTCTTTGTTTATGCTGTCAACAATCAAACTTGAGCTTGAGGATATGCTAAATATTCCTGTAGATGTGATCAGAGCACCACTTCCCAAAGATTCATTAATTGAGTTAAATACCGTGGTACAAGTATATGGGTAGAAGAGATAAGATTTTATCCCCTAGATTAGAAGCAATAGTAAATATGGTGACTCCAGGTTACAAAATAGCAGATATTGGAACAGACCATGGTTTTGTTCCAATATCTTTAATAGAGCGTAAAATTATTCCTGCCGCAATAGCTATGGACGTCAACGATGGACCATTGGCCAGTGCCAGAGAAAATATAGAAGAAGCAAAACTTCTTAATAAAATAGAAGTACGTAAATCAAATGGGTTGGAAAATCTCACAGTGAATGAGGTGGACTGTGCCATATTTGCTGGTATGGGTGGAAACCTTATCATAAAACTTTTATCTGATCACTGGAAGGTCACAAGAAGTTTAAAGGAGTTTATCCTGGGACCACATTCAGAATGGGAAAAAGTGAGAAGGTTTCTGTTGGATTATGGTTTTTCAATTGTCCAAGAGGAGATGGTGAAGGATGCAGGGAAATATTATCTTGCGATGAAGGTAATCTCCAGTGATTTAAAGGAAAGTTGGAATCCAGTAGAATTGGCCTTTGGGAAATTGTTATTGGAAGCCAAAAATCTGATATTACGAGAGGTTTTGCAAAGAGAAATCACTATCCAGGAAAGAATTCTGGAACAACTAAAAGTGGAGACAGGAGAACATATTGAAAGTCGCAAGAAAGAAGTGGGCTTAAAGATTAATCTCTTAAATCAAGGTTTAAAATATTATTGACCCTTGCCCAATGAGGTGAGGGATTTTGTTTTTAAAGTAATTTCCATATAAGTTACCTCTGAATTATGGTACAATAAGATAGTAAACGGATAACCCACAGTTAGAAAAGAGGAATTACCATGAAATGCAGAGACTTATTAAAAATAATTGAACATTTTTACCCTGTAAATACGGCGTATAACTTCGACAATGTGGGTTTGTTATGCGGTCGTTATGAGAAGGAGGTAAAAAAGGTTTATATCGCCTTAGATCCTACAGACAGCGTGATTGCTGATGCGGCTTCTTGGCAAGCAGATTTGCTGATTACACATCATCCTATGATTCTATCGCCTTTTAAGTCGGTAACGGATGGGGATTATATTGGCCGTCGACTGATTCAGTTGATTCAACATGACATCTCTTATTATGCCATGCACACCAATTATGACGTGATGAGGCTTGGAGAGCTAACTGGTGAAATATTAGGACTAACCAATCTACGGGTCTTAAGCGAAGGATTGTCATTAGAAGAAAGTGACTTGGTAAGAGAACAGGTGAAGAGCAATCCACCTAGGGAAGGGTTATCGCCTTTAACCAATGAAAATATCTGGGAGAATAAGGACTTAGAACCTCTAGGTATAGGAGTGATTGGTAACCTTCCTGATGTTATCTCACTGCGAGATTGTTGTGAACTTGTAAAAGAGAAGTTTAATCTTCAAGAGGTGAAAGTATTTGGAGACCTGGCAAGATTAGTGAAGCGGGTGGGGATTGCACCTGGTTCTGGGAAAAGTACCATTCCAGCTGGAATATCTAAAAAGATTGATGTATTAGTTACTGGTGATATTGGACATCATGAGGGACTCAGTGGAATCGACCACCAGTTGGCCATTATCGATGCAGGGCATTACAACACTGAGGTTCCATTCATTGAGGATATGAAAGATTTTCTGATAAAACAAAACCTTAACTTAGAGATTAAAACAGAGGAGGTTTGTACTCCTTATCAAATGATATAAAACGTAAGATATCCTTATGGCTGAAGTCAAGGATTTTACGGCCAGATTGTGTAAAGTAACGTCACAGAATGATACTATAGTATGCTATTGAGATAAACGAAAGGAGAGGGCAATTCATCACGGCACTAAAGTACCGTGTTTCCTTGCCCAAAATTTATGAACAAAATATTTTATAAAGTAACAGTTGGTAAAGAAACCAGATGTTATCCAGAGAAGACAACTTACCAAACCATTGCAGATGATTTTCAAGAGCAATATGAACACCCTATTGTTTTGGTGTTGTTAGAAGAGGGTTCTCGCTTACAGGAATTACATCATCACCTTACCCATGACCTCAACATTCAGTTCATTACTGTAGCGGACCAGTTTGGCTTTGAAACCTTTCGTCGCAGCATGTGTATGCTAACGGTGAAGGCGGTTCATGATGTAGGTGGACATGATAAAGTGGAGTGTGTTAGAGTTCATTTCTCTGTTAGTGAAGGATATTACTGCACTATTGAGGGGGATGTGGATCTTACCCGAGAATTTTTGGATAGTGTTCACCATCGGATGAGAGTGTTGGTGGAAGAAGAGATTCCTATTAAGAAACGTAGAATCCGAACCAAAGAGGCTATGGAATTGTTTGCCAAACATCATATGTATGACAAAGAGCGTTTGTTTCGGTATCGCAGAGTATCCTCGGTAAACATCTACAGCATTAATGAATTTGAAGATTATTATTATGGGTATATGGTTCCTGATACAAGTTATCTGAAACAGTTTTCTTTGCATTTGTTTAGAGAAGGTTTTGTGGTACAGATGCCTACTAGAGATAATCCTAAGGTGGTACCACCTTTTAATCCCTATGTTAAACTTTTTGAGGTACGCAATGAAGCGGTGCTTTGGGGGGATGAGCAAAACATTCAGACCGTTGGTGCCTTAAATGATATGATTACCCAGATGGACATGAGAGAAGTGGTATTGGTGCAAGAGGCTTATCACGAAAGACAGATTGCTCAGTTGGCTACAGATATCGCAAAACGGGAAGGTACGAAATTTGTGCTAATTGCAGGTCCTTCCTCCTCGGGGAAAACCACATTTTCACACCGCCTTTCTATTCAACTGCGAACCACAGGGTTGATTCCTCATCCTATCGGAGTGGATAATTACTTTGTCAATCGTGAAGAGACCCCTCTGCATCCTGATGGAACTTATAATTTTGAGTGTATTGAGGCCATTGACATTGATTGTTTTAACCAAGATATGCAAGCGTTGTTAGAAGGTGAGAAGGTAAATCTGCCAACCTTTGATTTTAAAACGGGCAGAAGAATATATGATAATAACCATAAGCAATTAGGGGAGAATGATGTACTGGTAATAGAGGGGATTCATTGCCTTAACCCTAATTTGACCTCTACGCTGAAAGAGGAGAACAAGTATAAAATCTACATTAGTGCCTTGACCCAGCTAAAAATTGATGAACATAACATGATTCCTTCTCGAGAAGGTCGCCTAGTTCGACGAATTGTTAGAGACGCCAGAACCAGAGGAATGCCAGCCAGTGGAACCTTTGCTATGTGGTCCTCAGTAAAAAGAGGAGAGGAGCAATACATCTTTCCTTACCAAGAGGAAGCAGATGTGATGTTTAACTCTTCCCTTCCCTATGAACTGGCAGTGTTAAAACAATACATTGAACCCTTGTTGTTTGGCATTGAAAAGGATGATCCTGCTTACTTAGAAGCTAAAAAGCTTCTGAAGTTCTTTGATTACTTTTTAGGAATCGACAGCGAAAATGTGCCATACAACTCTCTATTAAGGGAGTTTATTGGAGGAGGATATTTTCACCTATAAGGGGAATGCTTTATGGATTGTAATGGATTGTAGAATACAACGATACTGGTTTTGGCTTGGTCAAAAGTGTAAGCAGATAAGCTGAACTCTCAGTGGAGCTCTTCTTAATCCCGCCAATTATCAAAAGCCACTTTGGCAATTATTGTGATGGAATACACTTGATTGGTTTCAAGGTCAATCTTTATGACAATCTCACGATTGAGAGGTGTAGGATCTGAATCATAAATCAATTCCATGGTATTTGTGTCGTAGTGGATTATAATTTCGTCTGGTCTTCCGTGTGCCTCAATGACTTCATCGTATGTAGAGCCCACTGTAATATCTCCTGGCAGAATCAAGCGAACTCCTTCTTCTGCATTAGAAATGCCATAGCTAATGTATGTAATATAACTGTCTCTTGCATAGATAGGAGAATCTGTAAGATTCCCAAGGGCAACAGAAAAGGATTGATCAAAAGCAATGACTGACCAAAAGTCTGAATCCCCCAAAGCAATCACGGCAACTCTGCTATGATTGGGTTCGAGAACCTCATCAGCTCTAGGGCCAAAACCCAAAAAAACTCTCCAACCAATAGATTCTAAAGTCTCAAAGGGAAGAGGAAAGGTATAAACCACATTGTTGAGCTCAAAGTTAAAGCTATAAAGGTCATGGCCAAGTTGCCCTGTTGGTCCATCATCAGAGTTTCGGCCTTCTTCTGATGTTGTGACTTCTGAATCGGGACGAGCAGGATCCGACTGGGCTCTACCACCTTCTCCTGTTGGTCCATCATCACGACCCAAAGGAGAGGATAAGTGTAAACTTCCAGAATTTCTGAAAAGCTCAACATTTTCCAGGTTGGTGGTTGCCGTAACAAAAGTGATGGAATTAATGGTCAAGTAGAGTACGCTAAATAAAGCGATACACAAAGTGGCTATGGTTATGGCTATGATAAATACATTGCTTTTTTTATTCTTCATGATGTTCTCTCTTTGCTTTCTTCCTTTGCCTTAGAAAAATTAACACTCCTGTTTTGTTGTAAGTTTACAGCACAAATATCGTGGAGTTATCATGGAGTTGTCAGGAACTTGTAAATATTACAGAAACTTTCGTCCCCACTTCTAAAGTGGATTCAATGGTCATTTTGGCTCCATGAACCTGGGCAATCTGTTGACAGAGTGCTAAGCCTAGCCCAGCTCCCCCAGAATCGCCGTCTCGCATCCGATCTACTCGGTAGAAAGGTTCTGTAATCCTTTTTAAATCCTCCTGGGAAATCCCACAACCATTATCAGTTACCGATAGAATGATTTTATCCTTTTGTATTTTGTTCTTTATCTTCAGGCCTGTTGCCACTTTTTTTGCAGCAACACAAACCCTTCCTTCCTTCCCATGGAAAGCTTTGATGGCATTATTACACAGATTAAAGATTAAACTTTTAATCAAATCTTCTTGACCTTCCAAAATCTCTACCTCACATTGAAAAATCAGTTGAACCCTTTCATCTCTAATGCTCTTTTTCAAGGTGTTTTCAATGTCATCAAACAAAGAGGAAACATGAATGCTACCTAGGATAGGCTCATAATTTCTAAGGGTAGCCAGTTTCAGAAGAGAGTTGGCAATTCCCTTCATATGATTGGCTCTATCCATAATGGCTTCTGTGGACTCGTAGATTTCTACCTCATCATAAGGGGCTCGCTGAATATATTCTGCATATCCATAGATAGAGGTGATGGGAGTTCGTATTTCATGGGCAAAGTTGTCGATGAATTGCTGCTTTCCAATGGCTTCATCCTTAGATCGTTGAAGCTGATGTTCAATTTCCTCTGCCATCTGGTTAAAGTGAGTGGCCATTGCAGAAAGTTCATTTTTCCCTTTGAACTCAATTCTCTCGTCATAGCTTCCGTTGGCGATTTTCTGTGAAGCTTTGGTAATGATGTCAATGGGTTTAAAAATACGAAACAATATGTAATAGAAACCTAGAGCAGCAATCAAAGAAAAAGGAATGGAGAACATCAAAAGAATGTGTTGAATCCTTTGCATTTCACCTATGGGGCCAGTAACGTCGGCATAGTAGCTTAACTTAAAATCTTCAAAAGGATGCGCCAACCTTCCTTGAATGTGGATATAATGATGGTCATCTCGTCTAATAAAGGACATTTGGACCCCCTCTTGTAAAGGGTTTTGGCTGTCCATATCCGTCCAATGGCTTAAGGTAATCTCAATGTGATATTCTCTGTAATTGGTTGCATAAAGAGAGATGAATTCATCTACCGCACCTAAAAAGGCATCCTCTGATTCCCTAGCATATCTGTCATAGAGTACCTCAATATTTCTAGACAGACCAGCAGAGATGCTGCGATATTCTCTTGAACTTCGTTCTCTTAACAAATCCATCTGAGTGGTGGTCATGTAGACAGACACAATACTAATGAGAGAGAAGAGGATAAGAAGAAAAAACAAGAAGGTGGCCAAGAACGTCTTTAACCTCATCGACGAACCTCCAGACGATAACCTAGCTTATAGAGGGTTTTGATATTATCCTCCCAACCTAATTTGCTTCTTAGTTTCTGAATGTGAGTGTCCACCGTTCGAGTGTCGCCACCGTAATCATATCCCCAAGCCAACTCTAACAACTTATCTCTGGACAGGGCAATGTTTTGGTTAGTAATCAGCACCTCTAATAATTCATATTCTTGAGGTGATAAATCTACCGTTGCATGGTTGACTTCTACGGTACGGCTTTCCAAATCCACCACAGTATTTCCAAGGCGGAACAGGTCACCGTCTTTTTTAGTTCTCCGCAACACTGCCTCAACTCTTGCCAAAAGCTCTAACATTTCAAAAGGCTTAACAATGTAGTCATCAGCACCTAATGAGAGCCCATCTAGGCGGTCTTCCAACCCATCTTTAGCAGTAATGAATATAACCGGTACATTAGGAATCTTATGAATTACATTAAACCCATCCATTCCTGGCAGCATAACGTCTAACAACACCAGGTCAAAAGCATTTTTTGAAACCAAATCAATTGCCTCCAACCCATTAAACACTTGAACATAGGTATGTCCAACCAACTTTAGGTTCTTCCCGATCAATTGACTAATTGACTTGTCGTCTTCAACGATTAAGATATGTGCCATGTGTAATCTCCTTTTACTGGATTTGGTTTTATATTGAGACAGTGCGAGCCCGTAATATTCTGCTTGGTGAGGCTTTATCGAGCCTACCGACCTATTTGCGCGTGCTATTGAGGATTATAGATTTTTTTCAAATGACTTAACTTTGCGTTCATGTTTTGAAACAATAAATCAACCAAGGAAATCGCCACCATTGATTCCACCACCACCACAGCACGAGGAACAATAATAGGGTCATGGCGACCAGTGATTGTAAGAGATACCTGCTGGTTTTTTGCATTAACCGTATTCTGCTCTGAGCCGATAGAAGGGGTGGGTTTGATGGTAGCTCTTAGCACCAAGGGTGAACCATCACTAAGACCGCCAAGAACACCGCCTGAATGGTTGCTGGATTTACTGATTTTAGAGGTGATTTTATCCTGAGAATCTGCTATTTCAACAGCCTCTGATGGGTTTACAAAGCTGTCGTTGCATTCACTTCCTAACATCTGGCTAGCTCTATGACCCGCTCCAAACTCAACACTTTTCACAGCGCCAATGGACATGACTCCTTTGGCAATTACACTGTCCAGCTTGTGAAAAACAGGTTCTCCTAATCCAACAGGTAACCCAGTTACCCTACATTCAATAACTCCACCGCAAGAATCTTGTTGATTCATCACCGTTTCTATGAATTCCTTAGCGCGCTGAGCATAGTCAAGATTAGGCATATAGAGAGGGTTTTTTAAGATCTCTTCCAACCGATAAGCCTTATCAGGAACAGAAACAGAACCAATGGCCTTGGAAAAAGTAGTCAGCTGGATGCCCAATTCTTTGAGAATTAAGCAGGCAATAGCCCCACCGGCCACTCGACCAATGGTTTCCCGACCGGAAGAACGTCCCCCTCCTCGGTGGTCTCGATGGTGGTACTTGGTTGCATATGTATAGTCGGCGTGACCAGGTCGATAGACTTCTCTTAAGGATTCATAGTCTTTGGAGTGTTGGTTGTGATTGTTGACCATCAAAGAAATAGGAGTTCCAGTTGTAACCCCTTCATAGACTCCAGATAGAATCTCTATCTGATCAGTCTCAGCTCTGCTGGTGGTATATTGGCTTTGACCAGGTTTTCTTCTGTTCATGTAAGATTGAAGCATTTCTTCTGTTAGAGATAAACCTGCAGGACAACCATCCACCACACAGCCTAAAGCCTTGCCATGAGATTCTCCCCAGGTAGTGATGCTGAAATTTTTACCAAAAGTTGAGCCGCTCATTGTATTGTACCCGAATCCCTTCTAGAACATTTTGAATAACTATTAAGGTTACATGATAGAACTTGCTTTACATTTCATGCTATCAAGGCCTGTACCAGCATAGCGAAGATATAACCCTTAGATTACTTAAAGAAATAATGTTTCTTAACTGGTTTAGAGACTTTCCACACACAGGAAAGACCTTCAGGAAAGGTAACAAGGTCACCAACACCAAAGGAAACGCTACCTCCATCATAGGAAACGGTAACTTCTCCTTCCGTGAGTAAGCAGGTTTCTTCGCTGTCATAGTACCAATCAAACTCAGATACCTCACAACCCCAGGTGGGGAGTTTAAACATATCGTTTTTTTCTTGTTCTGTTGGTTTTCTAACCATGATTTTCATAAGTTTCATCCTCCTTGATTGTTTGTTCTAAGGCCTACTGATACCCTTGCTGCGCTAAGGGCAGACTTATAGAAATTATCTATGCCTAATATTCCTATGCTGATACCCTTGCTGCGCTGGGGGGGCAGACCCTGCAGGCTTTGCTTATCCTACAAGTGATGCTTACAGCAAGTGACTAGGCCCAAAGCCTTTGGGCAATAATTCAGAAATAGGCAACACATAATAATCTTCATTGCTTCTGGCTCCAATAATTAGAGTATCAGGCCCGAATTCATAGATCAATTGACGGCATACTCCACATGGTGAAGCAATGGATTCCAAGTCATTAGATCCATTTGGGCCACCCACAACAGCAATGGCCTGGAATTCCTTCTCCCCTTCTGAAACTGCTTTTAACACCGCTACTCG
>JGI20163J15578_10000654_pt1 | contig 14244 bp, 14 predicted proteins | sample TergutCu122P1_FD_15578 | JGI IMG/M metagenome (IMG submission 15578)
GGGTTGCGCGCGGCGGCGATCGCTGCCAGCGCGTGTTCGGCGGCTACGGCAACGTAGGTGGCGCCCATCAGGGTGTCGGCGCGCGTGGTGAACACCTTGAGCGCGCCCGTCTCACGGATGCTTGCCGCGTCATAGGGGAAATGCACTTCGACGCCTTCGGAGCGGCCGATCCAGTTTTTCTGCATCAGCTTGACCTGCTCCGGCCAGTCGGGCAGCGTGTCGAGGGCGGCGAGCAGTTCGTCGGCGTAGGCGGTAATCCGCATGTAGTACATGGGAATTTCACGCTTCTCAATCAGTGCGCCCGAACGCCAGCCCCGGCCGTCGATGACCTGCTCGTTGGCAAGCACGGTCTCATCGACCGGGTCCCAGTTCACCGTGCCGAGCTTCTTGTAGATCAGACCTTTCTCGAAGAGCCGGGTAAAGAGCCACTGTTCCCAGCGGTAGTACTCGGGCGCGCAGGTGGCAATCTCGCGTGACCAGTCGATAGCGAAACCCAGCCGCTTCAACTGATCCTTCATGTAGTCGATGTTGTCGTAAGTCCATTTCGCCGGGGGGACGTTGTTCGCAATGGCCGCGTTTTCGGCGGGCATGCCGAAGGCGTCCCATCCCATCGGCTGGAGCACGTTGTAGCCGCGCATGCGGTGAAAACGCGCAAGCACATCGCCGATCGTGTAGTTGCGCACGTGGCCCATGTGCAGCTTGCCTGAAGGGTAGGGGAACATCGACAGGCAGTAGTATTTCGGGCGGCTGCTGTCTTCGGTGGCGCGGAAAGCGGCGGTGGAGTCCCAATGATCCTGGGCGGCGGCTTCGATGGCGGCGGGCTGGTATTTGTCCTGCATGGAGGCGGGTGGGCGGTGAGATGGAAACACGAAAGTATATCGCGGTGCGGCGGTAGCGTTGTTCCCGCGCGAGATTCCCCTGAACGGTATCGAGGAGTCCTCGCCATTCATGGCGGGGCGACTCAAGAAGAAAAGGCGACAGTTCAACCCGCCTTGCGCAGACTGGCGAGATCGACTCGCAGGGAAACCGGCTTGCTCAATATCTCGATCAGCACCAGGGCGCGGCGTTCTCCGTCGGGTATCTGGTAGATCGCTTCGATGTCCGCAAAAGGGCCATCCACGATCTGAACGGGGTCGCCCTGATTGAACACGCGCTCCGGTTCAGATTGCTGTTCGCGGGATTTCAGCAGTGCAATCAGCGCGTCGTCCACCTGGGCGGGATGCTGTCCGAAACGGACCAATTGACTTACGCCGCGCGTCGAGCGAAGAGGGTTCCAGCTTTTGTCGGAACTTTCCTGACCCAGTCGGATGAACAGGTAGCGCGGAAACAGGGGCGAATCGGTGACGGTCAGCCTGCGCCGACACAGTCTTTCAGTGGGATAAAGGGGCAGGTAGCACTCGTAACCTTGTCGCTCAAGGTTTTCCAGTGCGTGCTTTTCCTGACGGGGTTTCGTGTGGATCAGATACCAGTGCATGTTTTTCGCGTGTCTGCAAGAACCATCAGACATTCCGGCAAGTACGGAAGCATTCTATGTGCGGAGACGATGATGGGCAACTCACGCGAGAAGAAACTTGAAACGCGCCGATCGAACTTATGACGGGATTTTTTTGGATGTCTGCCGCAAACGGTGTATGACTGGTTAAAATTACACGTAAACGTTTTTCTTGTCCTGTGTCTTATAGAAGATATATTATCAAGGGTCAGGTCAGTCCGCCCGGTTACAACTACAACGACAACCCAACACTCGCCAAAAGGAAACAGCCATGCTTGAAGCTTACCGTGCCCATGTTGCCGAGCGTGCCGCGCTTGGCATTCCGCCGCTGCCGCTGTCAAGGCAGCAAACTGTCGATCTCATCGCGCTTCTTCAGAATCCTCCCGCCGGGGAGGAGCAATTTCTGGTGGATCTGCTCACGTACCGCGTGCCTGCCGGTGTGGACGATGCTGCCAAGGCAAAAGCCGAGTTTCTTGCCGGACTTGCCAGCGGCGCGCAAGCCTGTGCGCTGGTGTCCAGAGCGCGCGCCACGGAACTGCTCGGAACCATGCTGGGCGGTTTCAACATCAAACCCTTGATCGGGTTGCTGGCCGATGCCGAAGTCGGCGCCATTGCCGCCGAGGCGCTGAAAAAAACCTTGTTGATCTTCGACTATTTCAACGATGTCGCTGATCTCGCCAAAGCCGGCAATGCGAACGCGAAGGCGGTGCTGCAATCCTGGGCGGCGGGTGAATGGTTCACCTCGCGCCCCGAAGTGCCCACAACGCAAAAACTGACCGTTTTCAAGGTGTCGGGTGAAACCAATACCGATGACCTTTCTCCCGCGCCGGATGCCTGGTCGCGGCCCGATATTCCGCTCCACGCGCTTGCCATGCTCAAGAACGCGCGTCCCGGCATCAACCCCGAGAAGCCCGGCGAACGTGGTCCCGTGAAGTTTCTCGAAGAACTGCGCGCGAGCGGAAACCTCGTCGCTTACGTCGGCGACGTGGTGGGAACCGGCTCCTCGCGCAAATCGGCCACCAATTCCGTGCTCTGGTTTACCGGCGAAGACATTCCTTTCGTGCCCAACAAGCGCTACGGAGGGGTGTGCCTGGGCAGCAAGATTGCCCCGATCTTCTTCAATACGATGGAAGATGCCGGCGCGCTGCCCGTTGAAATCGACGTCAGCAAGATGGAAATGGGCGACGAAATCGAGCTTGTCGTCGATCACGCAAGCGCCAAGGTGACGGCGAGAAAGGACGGCGCCCCCATTGCCACGGCCAAGCTCAAGACTCCCGTGATTCTCGACGAAGTGCGGGCCGGCGGGCGTATTCCGCTCATCATCGGGCGTGCGCTGACCGCACGCGCACGTGAAGTATTGGGCCTGCCGCCTTCCACGCTTTTCCGTCTGCCGCAAGCGCCCGCAGATACCGGCAAGGGTTTTTCGCTTGCGCAGAAGGTCGTTGGCCGCGCCTGCGGCCTGCCGGAAGGGCAGGGCATTCGTCCAGGCGCCTACTGCGAGCCGAAGATGACCACCGTGGGTTCGCAGGACACGACCGGCCCGATGACGCGCGACGAGTTGAAAGACCTCGCCTGCCTCGGCTTCTCCGCCGATATGGTGATGCAGTCCTTCTGCCATACCGCCGCGTATCCGAAGCCCGTCGACATCGTGACGCATCGCGATTTGCCCAACTTCATCAGCGTGCGTGGCGGCGTGGCCCTGCGTCCGGGCGACGGCGTGATTCACTCCTGGCTCAATCGCCTGCTGTTGCCCGATACCGTCGGCACGGGCGGGGACTCGCACACGCGCTTCCCGATCGGCATCTCCTTCCCGGCGGGGTCCGGCCTCGTTGCCTTTGCTGCCGCTACCGGCGTGATGCCGCTCGACATGCCTGAATCCGTGCTGGTCCGGTTCAAGGGCCAGATGCGCCCCGGCATCACCCTGCGCGACCTCGTCAATGCCATCCCGCTCTACGCGATTGGACAGGGTTTGCTGACGGTCAAGAAGGAAGGCAAGAAGAACATCTTCTCCGGTCGCATTCTCGAAATCGAGGGTTTGCCCGATCTCAAGGTCGAGCAGGCGTTCGAGTTGACCGATGCCTCCGCCGAACGTTCCGCCGCCGGTTGCACGGTGTTGCTCAACAAGGCGCCCATCGTCGAGTACATGAACTCGAACATCGTGCTGATGAAGTGGATGATTGCCAACGGTTATCAGGACGCGCGCGCACTGGAGCGTCGCATCCGTGCGATGGAAGACTGGATTGCGAATGGAGAACTGGTTCAGCCCGACAAGGATGCCGAATACGCGGCGATCATCGAAATCGACCTTGCCGACATTGCAGAACCCATCGTGGCCTGCCCCAATGACCCGGATGATGTCAGACTTCTTTCCGAAGTTGCGGGCGACAAGATCGACGAAGTGTTCATCGGTTCCTGCATGACCAACATCGGGCACTTCCGCGCCGCTGGCAAAGTGCTCAACGGCAAGACCGATCTGCCTGCGCGGCTCTGGATTGCCCCGCCCACCCGGATGGATGCCATGATTCTCAACGAGGAAGGCTATTACGGCGTGCTGGGCAGTGCCGGAGCGCGGATGGAAATGCCCGGATGCAGTCTGTGCATGGGCAATCAGGCGCAGATCAGAAGAGGTACCACCGCGATGTCGACGTCCACCCGCAATTTCCCCAACCGGCTGGGGCTGGATACGCGCGTTTATCTCGGCTCCGCCGAGCTTTCCGCCGTCTGTGCGCTGCTGGGCCGGATTCCGACACCGGCGGAGTATCTGGAACAGGTCGCCGTGGTCAACAAGGAAGCGGCGGAGATCTATCGCTACATGAACTTCGACAGCATCCCGCAATTCGTTGAAGCGGCTGCGAAAGTTACTGTGTGATCACTGCCGTGTTGAACCACCGAAAAACCCATCGGAAACGATGGGTTTTTCATTTTTTGGAATCAGGATGTCACTTCGGCCACGCGCTAATCAGGGTGCGGCGCTCTATTTCGCAGCGGTCGTGCTGCTCTCCCATTTCTGCAAGTCGGATACCACACTCTCCGAGAGCAACGGCCGTTGCTCTGTCGACACCGTGACTGGCGGAGGCGGTATTTGAGGACACGCTGTTTGCGGCTGCACTCCTCCCGGCGTCGTGCAGCCTGCGAGCAGCATCATTGGCAGCGCGCACAGCGACATCGTTTTTCTTCTTGAGCTCATTGTTTTCCCTCTCAGATTCGAGCGCGGTTTCCCGCCACGTCTGTTCCTGCGCGCGGGCCTGCGCGAGAGAAGCCGCGTATTCCTCCATCGCCTTCATGCGTTCGCGCTCCCAGTTCAACCGCTCGGAAGCCAACTCCATTCGGGCTGCCGCTGTCTTTTCTCCCTGCACCTTGCTGCCGACAAAGTACCCGGCATAGAAGATGGCTGCGGATGCAGCGATGGCGGCGATAACCTTGGCATTTTGTAATACTGGCAATATCATGGCAGCACATTGTTTTGGGTTATTCAGATTCGGACTGATTATCCAGTTGGCGAAATCTAGCAATATGTGCAAATTCCGTCAACATTTAATCAGCCGCCTCAGACGCATCTGAACACGCGCCGCGCAATCCTTGCTATCGATGGCGATGGTGAGCGAGGCTTGCCGCTACGGAGTCGTATCGGGGAATCCGCGGCTGAAAGGCCGATGTAACTCAAAAGGAACTGTGATTTTTTCCGGTTTCAGGATGTGGTTGTTTTCACATTCGCCCATATTCTTCAGCGCCGTATTGGAAGGTTTATGTAACCATGAGCATTCAATGGGATGTTAATTGCGCTTACGTTTGATTCGCAGAGGTGAAATATTCCATTTGCAGCTTATAAAGACGGCGCCGCCCTGTGTAAATGTCATTTTATGGGGCGGTTCAGCGGCGAAAAGGTTCATGGCGAGAGCCATGCGGGCAGAGTGAGAGAGCAACCCAACCGCGAGAGAACCAATATGTTTCATAACCCAACCACTGACCCCCTCTCTGAAAGCAGCGAAGATCTTTCCCCTCCGGCAACCGATTCACTGACCCCCAGCCCTTATTACCTTGTGCGCTCCAATTTGCCGGGCTTATGCTTCGAGATCGAAAACCCGGATACGAAGCCTCCGGTGGTGAGCTTCAACTTCACGGGGGATGACGACTGAACGCGTGTCGAACCTTGATCCCCGCCGCGCGTGGCGGGCTGAATGAAAAGGCCGAACCCGTGTGATACGGGTTCGGCCTTTCTTTGGAAGGGGTGATCAGGCGCCTTTTCTCACCCAACCCATCGGCTTGCCAAGAGGCAGGATCTGACGGCCAAAGAAGCTGTTCAGGAAGATGGCGCCAGCGGCGTAGAAACCCAGGATGGAAATCAGGAATTCCGACCATCCGGCGATGGGGCCGAAAAATTCCTTATTGATCCCCAGGAGTTGAAACCCGAGTGCGCCGAGGAGCACGACGATCAGCGTCAGGATGACGCCGAAAACCTTGTTTGCTTCCCAGGCAGCCACGGTGATGAAAACGCTGAAAAACATGTAGCCGAAACAGGCATATCCGAATTGGCGGAGATCGGCGTTTTCGGGAATTGCACCGAAAAAGCCATTTTGAATGGCCCAGGTGATCGTGACGGCTACCCAGAAAAGGCCGAAAGCGCCCAATACGATCGAGCCGAAATAATTGTTGCGTTTGAAATCGAGTGAGGCAGCCCATAATTGAGCAAAGGAGCCTAGAAAAAGCGCCCACGGCATCAGATAGGTGGAGCCCGACGTCCAGCCCAGTTTCTGGGATGCTGCGACAAACGTGATCAGGGAAAGACCGAATACGCCTAACGCGGTTGGGTCAGCCGTAACGATCTTGGTTTCTTGCACTTGAGACATGTTGTCTCCTCCGTTGTGTTTTTTGATGAGTACCCAGCGACCAAGCCGTTACATGTCACAGAATTTCATGGCAAAGATTGATCAACTGTTAATTTGAGCCTAGCACGGGCGATTGATTTTGTGAATGGTCAGCGAATGTGTCTCTTCGAGGCGTCCGCCATGCATTGCGGGGATTTTCCGACCCGATTCAGGGAAGGCTGAGGCTCCATAAAAAAACGAGCCTCATTGTTCAATGAGACTCGTTTTCATTCTGAACATCGTTGGAGCGCTGCCGGTTTCCGGGGAGGGCCGGAAACCGGCCACCTTTGAGTCACCCCTGCCTAAAGGCAGGGGATTCCTCGATACGGTCTTGGGGCGCCTTCGGCGCCAAGTGATGCTTTGTCTCGCGCAACGTAGCCATAAATGGCGGAGATTGCGCGAGACGCGTGTTCAGGCCTTATGATGCCTTTTATGCGTGATTTGCCTTGCCACGAAGGAGAGCGCAAGGCCGACGAAGGCCAGGCAGCCCGCGATAACGAAGGCATTGGTGTAATCGCCGCCGCTTGCTTCCGCGATTCTCGAAGCCAGTTGCGGCCCCACGGTGCCGCCGATGCCGTAGGCGAAGAAGATGATGCCGTAATTCATGCCCAGGTTCTTGGAACCGAAGGCTTCCGCCGTAATGGAGGGGAAGCAGCCCATGACGCCGCCGAAGCAGAGCACCACACTCACGAGTACCACGATATACAGCCCATAGCTTGTCACCTGGGTCATGCCCAGCATTGCCAGCGCGGTCACGGTAAACATGATGTAGAGCACGTTGAAACGGCCCAGTTTGTCCGAAGCCCAGCCCCAGAACAGACGCCCGCCCGTATTGGAAGCTGCCAGGATGAACACGGCGGTAGCGGCCATGATTTCGGTTGCCTTGACCACGTCCAAAGCAATGGGTTTGGCGAGCACCATGAACATGAGCCCGGAGATACAACCGATGGTGTAGACGCTGAAAAGAACGTAGAACAGGGGATCAGCAAGCATCTGTTTCCAGTTCTCGTCGACGGCGGCAGGCGCCGCTGCTCCGGAAGCCTGCACCGGAGGCGTCCACCCGGCGGGAATGAAGCCGGCCGGAGCGGTCTTGACCTGGGTGACGCAAAGAGTGATCACCACCAGATAGCCTACGCCAAACATCTTGAAGATATCCTGAACCGGATAATGCTGTAACAGCCATTGAACGAGATATACGCTGAACATTGCCCCGGAGGCAAAGCCAGCTACGACAAGACCGGAAGCGAGTCCTCGCTTGTCCGGAAAGAACTTTACTGTGTTGGCGACTGTACAGGCGTAGATGGTGCCGATGCCTGCGCCGCCCAGGATGCCGTAAGTCAGGTATAGCATGGGCAGTCCGGTGACGAAGCCCGTCAGGAAGATGGCCGTCCCGAAGATGATGCCGCCTACGAAAATGACCTTCTTGGGCCCTATGGTGTCCTGGAATTTGCCTGCGATGATCATGGCAAGGGGAATGACGAGCGTACAGATAGAGAAGGCCAAAGCAACCTCGGATTTCTTCGCATCCAGAATTTGCATCAAAGGCGCTACGTATACGCTAAAAGCGTAGAGGGCTGTTCCCAGGCAGATGTTGATTACAATACATGCCAAGAGAACCAGCCAGCGATTGTGGGTGTTGTCAGACGTCATGGTGCCTCCTTCATTCTTTGTTTTAGGGTGAAAAGCGAATGCGTTGCCGTCAAGGCTGCCCTGTTTGCTCAAGGAATATGAAGATTAGCATGGGCTTGGAAAAGAATGTGATTAATGAGGTGATGCTCAAAGGCGCGTGGCGGTGCATAACTTTTGTGCGGGCGGGTATCAAAAATATCTGTGGTATGCGGTATTGCTGGACTTGCATTAAACTTAACCATGCTTACGATTTCCAGTTTTTCCAATGAATGACCGGGCGCTCGATTCCATGCCGCCTGCCGCGCATGGGTTCCTGCTGGTCCTGGTGATATGCCTGCATGCCGCTGGCGCGGTGGCGCTCACGCGCCTGCCCGGGCCATCATGGCACGGTGAAGAGCCTGCGCTCTTGCGGGCAAGCTGGATCGAAAATTCTTCCTCGCCATCTCCGCCTTCGGTAGCGCCTGCCGAGTTGTATCCCCCCGTTGCCCCGGTGCGTTCAGCGCCGAGACGACGGGTGCGCCAAGAGGTTTCTGCGGTCTCGCCCGTCGTGGAGACTGCTCCCGAGGTTCCGGTCGATACTTCGGGGGATTTGACGCCGATCTCGCACATGGAAGCTTCCGTTGCCGCAACGAGTGAAGCGCCAGGGGGGGGAGGGAAGAGCGAAGAGGAAGGCCGGGGCAGGGATTATGTCGGCCCCGACTTCAATATCAGTTATTTTTCCAACCCGGAGCCGGAATACCCGTCCCTTTCGCGGCGTCAACGCGAACAGGGTCTGGTGAAATTGCGCGTCCATGTCACGGAGGAAGGGCGTGCGGGCGAAGTGATGTTGCACATGAGCAGCGGTTATGACCGGCTGGACAGGGCGGCGCTCGATGCCGTGAGGCGCTGGCGGTTTCGCCCGGCGCAGCGGGCCGGAACGCCTGTCCCGGGTTGGGTGGTTGTGCCGGTTCGATTTGAATTACACGGTTGATGGAATGCAATATGTCTGAATCTTCTCGAGGTTTTGCTTACTTTTTGGCGCAGACGGATGCCGTCGGCCTTTGTGTTTTGGTGATCCTGATAGCGATGTCGCTCCTGTCGTGGTATTTGATCGCATCCAAGCTATGGCATTACGTCGTGGTTCGTGCGCGAAGCCGGGCGTTCATTGCGGATTTTCGGCGGGTGCGTCACCCCGTCGATGCCCAACGCCTGCAGATTGCCACGCGTAGAAGCAATCCTTTTGCGCGCCTTCTGGGAGAAGGGTTTCTGGCTTGCCAGTCCCTGCGGGAAGCGGAGAGAGAAGGGGGCTGTGTCCGCAAGACGGATGGGGCGGGATTCGAGATCGCTTCACCGGACGATTACGTCAGCGCCGCGCTTGCGCATGGCGTCGCCAGGGAAGCGGGGCAAATGGAAAACGGCATGACGCTCCTGGCCTCCGTTGCCTCAACGGCGCCCTTCGTGGGACTCTTTGGCACGGTATGGGGCATTTTCCATGCCCTGCAAAGCATTTCGCTCTCGGCGCAGGCCAGCCTCGACAAGGTGGCGGGGCCGGTCGGCGAGGCGCTCATCATGACCGCTGCCGGCCTGTTCGTCTCCATTCCCGCCTTGCTGGCCTATAACGCTTTCGCGCGCCTGAACCGCAATCTGATCGGAGAACTGGAGCGCTTTGCGCATACGGTGTTCGGGCTGCTGGGACTGGGATTGACCGCTGCCAGTGAGACCTCGGGCGCGCCGCAGGTCGTCGAACTCGTGACGGCGCGAACGGACGCAATGAAGGCAAAGGCGGAAGGGGCGTACTGAAACATGGCTTTTCATCCCCGGATCGGATTTGATGCGCCACGGGCGGAAATCAACATGATTCCGCTCATCGACGTGATGCTGGTGTTGCTCATCATCTTCATCATTGCCGCGCCGCTTCTCACGCACGCCGTCAAGATCGACCTGCCCGTGGCCGACAGCGCAGTGGTGGACATGAAGCCGGAAACCATCCAGCTTGGCATCAAGGCCGACGGGCAATTCTTATGGAACGGAGAATTCGTCGAAGAGTCGGAACTGGACGCTCTGATGCGGGAGGCGGGCAAACGCGCGCCCTTGCCGGAACTCCATCTCCAGGTCGATGCGACCGCGCCTTATGAGTTTGTAGCGCGCACGATGGCGCGCGCGTCCCGCGCAGGGTTGGAAAAGATCGGCTTTGTCAGCAAGCCGGAAGAATAAAACCTCCCCAGGCGGGCGCGTGTTCAGGATTATTTCTTGTGCGGCCGCCGGTTGCTGAAAACACGGGGCGGCGGGGTAGCCCGTAAGGGCCGGGGTTCCGTGTCCTCCGGAAGGACGACGTTGACCTCCATCACATCGTAGTTTTCCTGCTTGCTGAACTGGATATTGATGGCATCGATGTCGACCTTGACGTATTTCGAGATGACCTGGAGCAGTTCATCCTTCATCGCCGGGATGTAATCCGTCCGTCCTGAGGTATTCGACCCGCGCTCATGCGCAATCAGGATCGCCAGCCGGTTCTTGGCAATGGCAGCCGTTTTCTTTCTTTCGCCGAAAAAAAGACGAGCAAGAAATGACATGTTACTTGCCTCCGAACAGGCGCTTGATGAAGCTTGGTTTCTCGAAATTGACGAAACGCAATGGGCGCTGTTCGCCAAGGAAGCGGGAAACGATATCGTTGTAGGCTTCTGCTACGTCCGAACCCGTGAGGTGAATGGCGGGAATGCCCTGATTGGAAGCATGGAGCACGGATTCGGATTCGGGAATGACCCCGAGCAGCGGGATACGCAAAAGCTCCTGCACATCCTTGTATGACAGCATTTCACCGTTTTCGACGCGCTTGGGGGCGTAGCGGGTGAGCAGCAGGTGTTCCTTGACGGCTTCGTTGCCTTCGCGTGCGCGCCGGGATTTCGATTGCAGAATGCCGAGGATACGGTCGGAGTCGCGTACCGAGGAAACCTCCGGGTTGGTGGCGATGATGGCCTCATCGGCAAAGGTGAGCGCCATGACCGCGCCGTGTTCGATTCCGGCAGGCGAATCGCAGACCGCGTAATCGAAACCCATGCTCTCCAACTCCTTGAAGATGGGTTCGATGCCTTCTTCGGAGAGGGCATCCTTGTCGCGCGTCTGTGAGGCGGGCAGGATGAAAAGGTTGTCGTTGTCGCAGTGCTTGTCCTTGATGAGCGCCTGATGGAGCTTGGCTTCACCGTGGATGACGTTGATGAGGTCATAGACCACACGCCGCTCGCACCCCATGATGAGATCGAGATTGCGCAGGCCGACGTCGAAGTCGATGACCGCTGTCTTGAAACCGCGCAAGGCCAGTCCCGAAGCAAATGCCGCGCTGGTGGTGGTCTTGCCTACCCCGCCTTTGCCGGAAGTAACGACGATGACTCTCACTTTTTCCCCTTGAATAGTTGGATCGTTTTCAGTTGATCTGGAGCGGTTCGATAACGATGGATTGATTCTTGGCCGAAGATTTCATGCGTACGACGACCGCACGGCCCGCGATGCTTTCAGATACGCCGCGTTCAAAAGTGCGGTAAATGCCGGCGATCGAAACCAGTTCCGGGCCGAAGCTGGTCGCAATGATACGCGCATTGGTGTCGCCGCGCGCCCCGGCAAGCGCCCGGCCTGCCAGGGGGCCGAAGCAGTGAATGTTGCCGTCGGCGATGACTTCCGATCCGGGGCTGATGCCGGAGAGCAGGACGAGGTCGCCCCCCTGTGCATAGATTTGCTGCCCCGATCGCACGAACCGTTCAATGTACAAGGTGGCGGCCGCCGGGCCGGAGGCCATGACAGGTTCTGCTCTTTCGACGCTCGAGGCGGATGGCGCCGGGGGGCGTTTCTCCGTGGTCACCGGCGCATTGTCGAGCACTGCCAGACCGACGCGACGCGCTCCCGCGAGAACTCCCTCGTCGGCCAGGCCGCGTACTCCAATTGGTTGCAGGCGGTAACGCCGCAGCAATGACAACAGCCCATTCCAGTCGATGTTCTCGTGCGGATCGATTTCTGAAAAATCGAGGATGATCGGCTCATGGTTGAAAGTGTCGGGCCGTCCGCCGAGCATCTTGTGCATTTCATCAGCCAGTCCCGGAGGGTCTGCGCGATTCAGTAAAACAAGAATCGCGCCCAGATTCATGTTGTGGAATTCGATCGACCGGGAGGAGACGGAACGTGACATGAACGCAACGATATATGATTAAACCCAGCAAGTCTAATGGCGAGGCGGCTTTCCGGCAAGGCTCGAGACAATCGCGTGAGTGCGCATCCTTCCGCGGATGAAGCCTTCGGGGAAATGTTCAGGGCAGCGGGCAGTGTCCATGCCCGCTGCCCAAAGGGTCATTTGGCGCGCATCCATGCCCTTGCTGTGTCCAGCATCCGGCAGGAATAGCCCCATTCGTTGTCGTACCAGGCCAGCACCTTGACCAGCGTTTCACCGTTTGCGCCTGTCAGGATGCGGGTCTGCGTGGTGTCGAACGTGGAGGAAACCGGGATGTGGTTGAAATCGGACGACACCAGCGGTTCATTGTTGACCGCGAGGACGCCCTTGAGCGGGCCGTTGGCGGCGGCGGTCATCAGCGCGTTGATTTCTTCCTTCGTCGTGGCGCGTTCCGGAGTGAACGTCAGATCGACGAGCGAGACGTTCAGCGTTGGAACCCGCAGCGCAAAGCCGTCGAATTTGCCCTTGAGCTGCGGCAACACCAGTCCGACCGCCTGGGCTGCGCCGGTCTTGGTCGGGATGATGTTGGCCGCCGCAGCGCGCGCCCGGTGCAGATCCGAGTGATAGGCGTCGACCGATACCTGGTCGTTCGTGTAGGCATGCACGGTGGTCATCAGCCCTTGGCGGATGCCGACGGTTTCAGACAGCACCTTGGCGACCGGCGCCAGGCAATTGGTGGTGCAGGAAGCGTTGGAGACGACCTTCATCGCGGAGGTGAGCACGTCGTCATTGACGCCGTAGACGATCGTGGCATCCACATCGTTTCCACCCGGTGCGGAGATGAGCACCTTTTTTGCGCCCTGCGCCAGCAACGCCTGGGCCTTTTCCTTGCTCGTGTAAGCGCCCGTGCATTCCAGCAGCACGTCCACGCCGAATTGCGCCCAGTCGATATCCTTGGGGTTCATCGTGAAACGGAAAGGAATTTTCTTGCCGTTGACGATGAGCGTGCTGTCGCCTTCGGTTTCGACCGTCGCATTGAAACGCCCGTGCGTGGTGTCGTATTTCAGCAGGTGGACATGGGTGGCAAAGTCACCGGGGGCGTTGATGGCTACCACATCGAGTTCGTCCTGTAGTCCCTGTTCATAAATAGCGCGGAAGGTACAGCGACCGATGCGGCCAAAACCGTTGATGGCAACCTTGATAGGCATGAAGTTCTCCTTGTGGATTGTGCCGGGGCGGCAACGCGGAATTGGCGTTGCCGCAAAAGGGTAATTTTAGCGATGAAAGGCAAAGGATGTCCAAAGTAGAACTTTGCTGTGTTCGGGGCGTGGTTTCGTTCCATTTACACGAAAGGGTGACTGCCGATCCTTTTGCCATTTCATGGGGCGGCTATAATATGAGAATATCGTACGAAATGTAGTTCGTCGGCTGCTGATGCCCAACACCGCAACGGAACTTGCATAGCGGAGTTGGTTAAACAAAAATATCTTGTTAATGGAGTTTTCACATGAACAAACGCTCGATTCTGACAATCGTCCTGCTATCCATCACGCTGCCTTTCATTGGCGGCTGTGCTTCCAATCTTGGCGGAGACGACTATTCACGCGGTGAAGCGCGCAAGGTCATGAGAGTCCGGTTCGCGACCATCGAGAGCGTGCGTCCTGTGAGGCTGGAAGGTACCAAGAGTCCTGTTGGTTCAATGGCAGGCGCTGTCGTGGGCGGCGTGATCGGTCATTCTCTCGGCGGTAGGGGTAGCGTTGTTTCAACCGTCGGGGCCGTGGCTGGTGCCGTGGCAGGCGGCGTGGGCGGCGCAGCCCTGGAAGAGGGTATTACCCGCAGACAGGGGGTGGAAATCACTATCCAGCTCGACAACGGCGAATATCTGGCCGTCGTGCAGGAGGACGGAGGCGAAGACTTCCAGCCCGGCGAACGGGTGAGATTGGTCGGAGGCGGGCAGACGGCGCGGGTCACGCGCTGAGTTTCCGCCTTCGGCACCTCGGATGACGACTCAAGCCTCCCTCGCGAGGCAGGGCGATTGCATCTATTTATCATAGAGGTTTCATTCCCAAGACTCGCATACGCTCCTCATCATCCCATCCGGCCCTCTTTCGTCGCAAACGTAC
>JGI20163J15578_10000655_pt1 | contig 14235 bp, 14 predicted proteins | sample TergutCu122P1_FD_15578 | JGI IMG/M metagenome (IMG submission 15578)
GTGGTTCCAGTTAAGTTTTTTATTGTTCGATACTTTGCAAAAAGACATGAAAAACTAATGGATAAGTTCATTAAACTGTATGGTGTATATCATGGATTGTACGGTGATATGATAGGGAATGTAGAAATTCTCAAATTGTGGAATCTTAGAAGAAAAAAGCTTAGAAAGCTAGCTCATGCTCATAAGGATATACTGCGCAATGATATCCAGCAATCTGTAAATGATAAAATCAGTGAAACCTTGGATACTTTAGTAGGGTTCCTTATGAATGTAGCAATCTACATTGTTGGCTTTATAGGGATTGCAAACGGTAGATTGACTCTTGGCGGCTTATTTGCATTTATGGCATACTCAGCTCAGATAATTAACCCTGTTTCCATGATTGCACAGGTTCAATACTATATTGCTGATATTAAACCAAGTTTGAAAAGACATATTGATTTTCTTGAAATATCCACTGAGGAAGATGGAGTAAGAGGTAAAATAGAAAAAGTAGAGGCTCCTAATAAGATTATATTTTCTAATGTCACATTACAGTACGGTGATAAGGTTGCAATAGATGGGCTAGATTTGAAGTTAACCAAAGGGGAGCGAGTTGCAATTGTAGGAGACAACGGCAGCGGAAAATCGTCACTAATTCAGCTACTGCTTCGCCTGGAAACCCCATCAAGTGGTGATATTTATTTTGATGATACAAATATTACGGATATTAGAATTGATAATTATAGGGATATGTTTGCTGTTGTAAGACAGGATGTAAATTTATTTGATGGAAGCATTAGAGAAAATATCGATTTAATGGGTAATAGTACCGATGCTGAGATACTTTCAGTATTTGGATATTGGGGGATAGAGGATTTGCTGGAGAGTCTACCGGATGGGCTTGATACAGATGTTGGGCAGGAAGGAAGTAAGCTTTCAGGGGGAGAAAAGCAAAAGGTTACAGTTGTGCGAGCTGGTTTAAAAGAAGCAAGTATTCTTATACTTGATGAAGCAACAGCCAATTATGATAAAGATGCTGAACAAGCATTCAATAAGGCTCTAGAGTCAAAAATGGATTATGATTACGTAATTATTGTTACCCATCAACAAGATGTTCTTGACAAAGTGGATAGGATAATCAGTCTTGATGAAGGGAGGGTGGCAAATAGTTAGCTACTCTAAGTGGTTTGTTGGAAGCCGTGTATTTCGAGGAGAAATTTCTGAAGGGATAAAATCATGTTATGATTACAAAAGGATGTATGATTACTGTGACAACAATAAAAGAAAAAAATCTTGTGTTTCCACAATATCTCTGCGGTAATTCAATATAGTTGCAAACCGAAAGATAATATCATTGAATTTATTACCTTTTTGAAAGGAGTGCGTTAATGTGGGGATATGAGTTGGTTATATTTATTTGTTCCCAACATAGTGTATGGTATTCGAGTTAGGTGCCATACACTATGCTCACCACATAATCTCTCTCCCTAAATTAAGTAAGCTGCATACAAAGGCACCGACTTTATCCCATTCTCAAACCCAAAGTTCTTTCCTGAAACCCTTATTGCATATTCTGGATTGTATCTCTTACAATATGCATTCAAACTAAACGATCTGATATTCTCCCCTGACTTAACTTCAATTGGAATAATCTTGTCATCCTTCACAATTACAAAATCCACCTCTGCTTTTGAATCTGAACTCCAATAAAATAGTTCATATCCATTGGCAGCAAGTTGGTTTGCCACATAGTTCTCTGTAATCCCCCCCAAAAAGGTATGGTCAAATATATCCATGTTAACTCTTGTTATCCCAGCTTTATGGCTTAACAAACCAACATCACTCATGTACAATTTAAACGATGAATCATCCTTGGTAATTGCTGGTGGAATATCACCACTTGTTATCTTAGTGCATTGCAACACAACCCCTGCCCGAATCAACCAATCGATGGACTCTCCATACAGACTCGCTCTAGCTCCTTTTGTAATCAATTTGTATTGAAATTTTTTGTTATCTTTCGCCAACTGAGATACAATTGATTCATAAGTGTTTATGGTTTTAATACTTTGAGACTTTTCCGAATATTTTGTCATATCAGAAATATATGTATCAACGATAATTCCTTGTATATCCTTAAATGTAAGAGCTTTGTCACGTCTAAAATAATGATAGATAGACAAAGGCATTCCGCCTACTACCAAATACTCCTTATATAATTCCAATAATGAACGGTGAGTACCATCTTCCATTGGTTTATCATTCTTATAACAGTTTTCAATACTCTCTGCTAAAGAGGACAAATCACTTTCCCACAAAAACTCCTCAAAGGTTAGTGGATACATTACTTTTGTAATAACCTTGCCTACAGGAAAGGAAAAGTCTGTTGCTGAAGTATGTACGCCCAACAAAGATCCTGCCGCCACAACATCGATTCTTGGAGCCTGCTCACAAAAATACTTCAATGAAGTTAAGGCTCTATTACATGATTGAATCTCATCGAATATAAGTAAGGTTTCTCCAGGGATAATGTCCATATCAAAAAAGCGCTCTATTTTGGGCAGCAGTTTATCTGGATTAATGCTATCTGCAAAGAGTTGATGAAACATAGGCTCAGCCTCAAAATTCATATAAATACTATTTTTATAATTCTCTTCTCCAAATCTTTGTAACTGGTAAGTTTTCCCTATCTGCCTTGCACCATATAACAACAAAGGCATCCGTTCATTTCCCAAGTTTTTCCACCACAACAAATCATCTGCTATTCTTCTTTTCATTATTTTCTGGAATTCCTCTCGTTTAATCCTCATTTCACATCTACATCCCCTTGTAGCTCACTTTCCTTATAGCTAACATTTTCTTTATCACCTAAATAGTAGCACATTTTGCACTTTAAGGTCAAGAAAAATGTTAAATTTTACACTTTTTCGCACCTTTACCTTGTGGCTCTCTGAAATAGACAAGTATTGAACATTCTTTGGGTTATTCATTTCCTTAGGCGGAAAAAATCTTTGGAAAATACTTTGGGAAAAATAAGGTTGGGAAAAATAATTCGGAAAAAATCTTGTATTCCCATAGCACCTCTGTTATAATCCTATGTAGTTGCAACCTGGAAGATAATATTCATGGCCTTTGGTGCCTTTTGAAAGGAGTGTGTTTTATGAGTGTGAATATGTTTGATATGGTGATAAAGAACTAAAACTACATACTTGGTGGCCAGAGCAGTTGTTTTGCTTTTTTACTGACCATTAAACAATTACCTTTCATGAATACTGCGTTAATGTGGGATATGAGTTGGTCATATCTTTTTTTGTACCTTGACATAGTATATTGTATCCGAGTTTGGATGCACTACACTATGCTAACCACAGATGACAGCTGTTTGTTAGGCTGATTGTCTGTGGTTTTTTGCGTGCAAAATAATCGTTCTTTAATGTAAGCTTTAAAAAAGGGAGGAACAAAATGAACAATCATACAAGAAATAATATACTTTTTTGCGAAAAATTTCCACTTTCAAATAAATATGATTCCCTATGGATTCTAAAAAATGCAATGGGTCCACACCCACTTTGGCAAACAGAGTTTTTAGTACAAGCAATGGATTTGAAACCCGGCATGCGCATTCTTGATCTTGCTTGCGGAAAAGGAATTACAAGTGTTTTTCTTGCTCGTGAATTTGGTGTACAAGTATATGCCGTAGATTTATGGGAAGGTCCTGAAGAAAAATGGGAAAATGCTAAAGCCCATGGTGTTGAACATCTTGTAACGCCAATATATGCCGATGCTAGGAATTTACCCTTTGCACCTGACTTTTTCGATGCAGTTATATGTGTAAATTCATATATGTATTTTGGGCAGGATGAAGGGTATTTGGAAAACATGCTTAGGTTTCTGCGTCCTGGTGGTCAGCTTGGCATCATCCAAACCAGCTTTGTGAAGGAGGTGGCTGATGGTATTCCCCACTATATTCAAGAATTCTTAGGTGACGAACTTTGGACCTGGCAAACACTATCCTGGTGGAGGAATTTATGGGAAAAGGAAGGGCTTGTATCTATAGATGTAGCAGATACACTGCCTAACGGGTGTGCTTTGTGGTTGCGCTACGATGAAGTAAATCTTGCAGTGAACTTGACCTTAGGTACGCCTTCCCCATTCGGTGATGAAACCGACATTTTTAAGACGGATTTGGAAAATGGTGAGTATATGGGGTTTATTCGTTTGGTTGCAACAAAGAAATAGACAAAAAGATGAGAATAAATATTTTATGAAATTGGAGGAAAATGGATGACAAAAGAGTATCCTAAAACTAGTAATTTAAATTTACTAGAAAAATATGGTTGGCAACCAGAAATTGCCCAAGAGAAGTTTAGAGGAACCTTGGCGGACGCTGGTAGTTGCTCCCTTGCTCAAGAAATATCAACAGAAGAGCTAACCCAATTAGAAACAGGCAAAGAAATGAACAATGAAATGAATAAGGAAATGAGTAAAGAAATGAATAAAGACACAAATAAAGAAATGAATAAAGAAAATGATATGAAGCTTATTCCTGCACGAGTTTTAGCCGCCCATCGGAACCGCTATGAGATGGTTTGTGAGCACGGGATGGTAGCTGGTGGATTAAAGGCGGGAGTTTATCATCGGAACTCATCAAGCCATGGAGAATCGACAGAAGAGTTTCCCACAGTGGGGGATTTTGTGATGGTTCAATATGTAACCTCTGGAGATAGTGTGATCTACGCAACCTTACCACGGAAAAGCTACTTTTCTCGTCGTGATCCTAAACCTGGTGGGCATGTAGAGCAAGCAATCGCAGCAAATTTCGATTACTGCTTTATTATGTCGTCTTTAAACCATGATTTTAATCTTGGGCGTATTGAGCGATACTTGACTACTGCATGGCAAAGTGGGGCAGAGCCAATTCTCATCTTGACAAAAGCGGATTTAGTGGAGGATTATTCAAAACAATTGGATGAACTAGAGGGTATTGCCCCAGGTGTTCCCATGATTCCCATTAGTGTAATATCCGGTATCGGATTAGATGAGTTGAACACTTATCTTCAACCACAAAGAACTGCTGTCTTCCTTGGTTCGTCAGGAGTAGGGAAGTCTAGTTTGGTGAATGCACTATTAGGGGAAATAAAGATGGATGTAAAAGGCATCCGCGAGGACGACAGTCGCGGTCGACACACCACTACCCATAGGGAACTGATTTTGCTGCCTTCTGGGGCGATGATTATTGATACACCAGGAATGCGTGAGCTAGGAATGTGGGATGTAAGTGAGGGACTTGGGGAAGCCTTTGCTGATGTGGAAGAGATTTTGCAAAGAGGCTGCCGATTCACTGATTGTAGCCACCAAACGGAACCAGGTTGTAGGATAAAAGAGGGACTGGAAACAGGGGAACTCACACCCCAGCGGTGGAAGAGTTATCTGAAACTGAAAAGGGAAGCTAAGGTTACTGCTGATAAAAATGAATATTTGCGAATGAAACATGAACGGGGTAAATCCATTGCTAAATACAGCCGTGAAAGGAACAAAGAGTGGAAGCAAGGTGGCAAGGTTACAGGCAAGTGATTTCAAGACAGCAAATCTACATCTTATCATTATAGGAGGAGTCTAATCTTTTATTGCCGAAAGTAAATTAACGCTATCTTAAATCCTAGTAGTAATTGACATTTACAGTATAACTTGTTATTATAGTCATAGAAATAGGTGCTACCGATAACGGTCAGCCTTAAGTTAATTCACAAAAAAATGACTTCGCTCAGGCCATGAGAGGCGGTCATTTTTTTGTAATGTTGAACATTGCTATTATCAGAGTTACGACGATGATAAGTATCGTCAGTATAATCATAATAATTTCAAAATCAGACATACGCAACACCTCCTTTCCTCGATGATATCTATGATATACAAAGAATTTCACTCTGGAAAGTCGGCTGACCGCTACCGCGTCTGGTAACACCTATGTCTATTCTAGCAAAGCCATAGCTAAACATCAATCACAATCAAATCTTTATTCTTCCATCCAAAATGCAAATTGGGAATCATCTTTCATTTTAATATCCCATTGACAAACGTAGAAACAATGTATATATTTTGAGTATAAGGAGGTACATTATGAATATCACAGTTCAAAAATGGGGGAATAGTCAGGCGATTCGCATCCCAAAATACATAATGAATAGTGTTGGATTGAAGGAGAACGATACCCTTAATGTTATTATAGAAGGGAATAGAATTATTCTCGAAAAACAGTCAAACACAAAACATATATCGCTAAAAGAAAGATTGATGGGATTTAATGGAGAGTATAAATCTGAGGAATGGAATACAGGGGATGCAGTTGGAAGGGAGTATTACTAAATTACGTATGTGCCAAAACAGGGAGATATAGTTGGGATTACACTAGACCCTAGAGCAGGGAGTGAACAGATGGGGAGACGACCGGCCCTAATTGTCACCAACAATACATTTCATGTTTTTACAAAATCGCTAGCTATGGTGTGCCCAATTACAAATACAGAAAAAAATATACCTATACAGCCTAAGTTAAGGACAGAACTGAAAACCACTGGTGTAATAATGTGCGACCAGGCCAAGATGCTAGATGTCAAAATGAGAAAAGCAGAATTTATTGAAAAGATTGATGATGATACACTTAACGAGGTAGTAGATATAATCAATGGCTTTATAGAAATAGGCGGTTAGAAACACTTGCAGACAAAAAGAAATCTCAACAACGAGGTTTCTTTTCTTTTGTGATTGTGTTAAGCTAAATAAAGTGAGAAATAGGATTGGTAGTCGTGAGTAATAATTCATAAAGTCAGAGATTGGCTATTAAGATGGAGGCGCATATGCTAGCACAGAAAATTAAGGATAAGGCTATTGAATTAGGATATTTAGCATGTGGGATAATACCTGCAGGTTCCTTTGATGAGTATATTAAAGCTTTGGATGATCGAGTAAAGACATTTCCTGAATCAAAGGAGTTATACAAGTACTTTTACGAGTTTTCAAAACAACCACCTAATGCTAAATCGGTAATAGTGTGTACTCAAAGATTCAATAATTATAAACCCATGGAAAGTTTAGAAGGAATTGTTGCAAAGTGTTATCAGTTTGATTGTCGAATGGATTATGCATATGAGCATCGGGCTAAAGTTGAGTTTAATACTTATTTAGAAACTCTAGGTATCAGTGTATTAGATGACATTACTGTGCCTGATAGGTGGGCTGCAGTAAAGGCAGGGTTAGGAAAGTTTGGCAGAAACAATTTTGTTTATGACCCAGAACATGGTTCTAATATATGGATTGAGACATGGGTTGTAGATAAGGAATTAGAATATGATGTTATAAATGAAGAAACCTTAATGGCAGATTGCGTCCGTGGATGCAATAAATGTATCACATCATGTCCTACCAAGGCCTTGTCAGGTGAGTTAACCATGGATATGGGGAAATGCATCACGTACCTATTTTGTAGTGATAAAGAAACAAGTGATTTGGACTTAATGGAAAAGATGCAACAGTGGGTGTACGGATGTGATGTGTGCCAAGATGTCTGCCCTCATAATCATAATAAATATAATGAGGCACAGGAATTTCCCTTATTAGCTGACCATGCAAGGTATTTGTCATTGGAAGGTATTTTGGAAATGGATGAAGATGTATATAAGAATATTGTTAACAAACGATTTTGGTATGTTGGTGAAGATGGACTGTGGTTATGGAAATTTAATGCCCTTAGAGCAATGATTAATTCAGAAGATGAAAAGTATTATGGTTACATTGAGGAGTATTGTAATCATGAAAATCTGCAAATAAGAGAACTAGCAAAATGGGGATGGAACAAAATAAAGTCTAATAGTTTATAATGCCATTCGAGTAAATGGATTTGAGATAGGGAAATAAATACATGGATAAATACGAAGCATTATCTTTTTGTGGGATTTATTGTGGGAGATGTAAAAATTATAAGCAGAACATGAATTGCATGGGATGCAGAAATGAGTTGGAACTGTTGGCAGATTGCCCCACTCGTGTTTGTGCTGCTAAGAAGGGGTTTTTGCACTGTGGTGAGTGTGAGAAGTTTCCATGTGAAAGATTAGAAAAGTTTTATAACAGTGGAAATCCATTACATCTACAGGCATATCATAATATATGTGAAATGATGAAAATTGGTGTAGATAAGTGGTTGGAAAAACAGGAGAAATAGATAGATTATTATCATATAATGCAAAATGGTGGAGGATTAACTGGTGAGTTTTGAAGAATTGTATTTAAGTGCAAAAAATGTGGTAGATCCTAGAAGGCTTACAGAAAGTGTAGAAGTTGGAGGAGTAGGTGCTGCTCTTTTGACAGATAAGGGAAATATATACCTAGGGGTTTGTATTGACACTGCTTGCTCTATGGGCTTTTGTGCAGAACACGCTGCTGCTGCGGCTATGATAACAGCGGGAGAAAATATAGTCAAAAAGGTAGTAGCAGTAGGCTGGGAAGGCCAAATAATGCCACCATGTGGGAGGTGTCGGGAGTTTTTAAGTCAAATCGCAGAAGAAAACAAGGGTGCTGAGGTTATGGTAGGAGAAGGTGTGGTTGTGCTACTAAAAGATTTATTGCCACATAGCTGGTTAGATAACTAAGTGGAAGAAGTAGCAAGGAGGATTCAGTATGATATGCAAAATAGATAATTTGCCAATTTACTATGAAGAATACGGCCAAGGTAAGCCTGTTTTATGTGTACATGGTTTTACTATTGACCATAGAGCCATGAAAGGATGCATGGAACCAATCTTTGAAAAGATGGATGGATATCGGAGAATACATTTAGATATGCCAGGTATGGGACAGACCCCAGGCTTAGACTGGGTGGAAAATGCCGATGTTATGTTGGATATTCTAAAAAAGTTTATTGTCAAGGTAATTGGCAGTGATAATTTCCTCGTTGCAGGAAATTCCTATGGAGGATATATGGCCCTTGGATTAGCAAGGGAAATGGAGTCTCAAATCGATGGAATCTTATTACTTGTCCCTTGTACCGTAGGGGAAACAGCTCTACGGAAATTACCTGCTAAAGAGGAGGCTATTGTTGAAGATGGTCTAGAAGAGTATGTTAATTCACCAGAAGATTTCGCTAACTTTCTAGCTTGTGCTGCCATTGCCACTAAAGAGACCTGGGATAGATTTGCTGCTGAAATTTTGCCTGGAATTAATATTGCAGACCATGATTTTTTGAAAGCTTATCGACAAAGAGGATTTAGTTTTTCCTTTGAAAAGGAGTTAAAAGAGCTTAAGTTTGAAAAGGCTGTGGTTGCGCTAACTGGCAAACAAGATGATTCGGTAGGATATGAAGACATCTGGGAAACAGTGGGGCATTTGGCAAGGCTTACCTTTGTTACCCTGGATAATGCAGGGCATAATTTACAAATCGAGCAAGTAGATATTTTTGAGGCCCATGTGAGAGAGTGGCTTAGAGTTACAAAAGATAAATCCTAGTGTAAGTAGTAAGATTAAATAGGCGGGAAGATAATGATATCCTCGATGAGGATAATGTGAGTGGCAATTCAGAAAAAAATATTATATTGTAAAAAACGAAGGAGTGACAAAGTAATGAATCAAATAGCAAGAAAGATACCAAATTTATTAACGTTGTCGCGGATAGTGCTGGCATTATCCCTAATATTTATTTCTCCACCTTTGGGGCTGATATCTTTTATTGTGTATTGTATTGCTGGTTTTACAGATATGGCTGATGGGTTTTTGGCTAGAAGGATACCAAATGCGGAATCTATAATGGGGGCAGAGCTTGACTCCATTGCGGATCTAGTTTTGGCCATGGTTGGTATATTTGTTATTTTGCCAGTAATGCAGATTTGGGGCTGGTTTCAGTTTGCTGCAATTGGAATGTTTATAGTTAAGGTCTTATCGGCAAGTATTACTGGACTAATTAAACATAAAAGGCCTTTGTTCCTAGCCACATTAATGAATAAAAGTGCTGCGTTATTTTTGTTTTTGTGCCCAATAATATACTTTATTACAGGTCCCCATATTATAGTTAATTTCTACATCATCTTTTTAATAGGCTGGTTTATTGTGGCAATAGTTGAAGAGGCAATTATAAATTTGATGCTAAACAAACCAAGCAAAAGTATCAAAGGGATTTGGCAAGTTAGGGAGGAGAACAGTAGATGACTGCTAAAGAACTGGTTGCAAATATTGGAGCAGGATGGAACCTAGGAAACACATTTGACGCTCGAGGAGTTGAAACTGCATGGATAAGCCATGCAACTACCCAGACCAATATTAAAGCTATTGCAGATGCAGGCTTTGACGCTATTAGGATTCCAATTACTTGGACTATAGGTGCTGGCGCTAGTGAAGATAATGATTGGACAATAAGTAAGGCATGGCTAAGTCGAATTGAAGAAGTTATAGGTTGGGCATATGATTTAGGAATGACTGTAATTATCAACACCCATCATGAGGATATTATACAAAACCAGCTTATCTCAAACTCAGAGGAATCTCATTACATTTTCACACGATTATGGAGTCAAATTGCTAATCATTTTAATAATCAGTTTGGAGAAAGGTTATTGTTTGAGGGACATAATGAACCTAGAGTTATAGGTGAGACTGATGAATGGACAGGGGGGACTCCTGAACAACACAAAGTGATTAATAGACAATATCAAGCATTTGTAGATATTGTTAGAGCCAGTGGTGGGAACAACAAATTCAGATCACTTCTCATAACCACCCATGCTGCCAGCGCAACAAAAGCAGCTTTGGATGGGCTAGAACTTCCAAAAGACTCTACTCCTGAAAGATTGATTTTGTCAGTGCATACATACTCTCCATTTGAGTTTACATTTAAAGAGAGTTCTTTAGCCCAATTTAATCCAAAGGCAACCAAAGAAAATCCAGGACCATATAGTGACATTTGGAAACATCACTCTACTCCTGAACAAATCTTATTCTATTTTGATAATATCCAGACTAGGGCCAATGAATTGGGACTTCCTGTTATTCTTGGTGAATGGGGCTCACAGGATAAAGAAAATACAAAGTATAGAGCTGCCCATGCCAAATACTATGTTGCAGAAGCAAAAAGAAGAGGCTGGGCTACATTTTGGTGGGATAACAATAAAGCAACTGGAACAGGTGAACTTTTTGGGATTTATAATCGAGAGAAAAACACCTGGTATTTCCCTGAAATTGTGGATGCTATTATGGAAGGGGCAGGGAAGATTAATCCTCAGCATTAAGCAGATAATGATAGCACCTCAAAGAAATCAAGCATTCATGACCCGTCTAGTATGCTTGTTTTTTGTTGGATTAGAAAAGGAATAGATTATCAAACTTTACCCTTTAGGGTGAAGAAATAAATAAGTAGAAGGTCTATACTAATTTTTAGTACAACTATAAATCACCAAATGCGGACTTGATATTGGTGGATGAATCAACTAGATATAAAAATGGAGAGTGTCATGAAGAAGGATAAGATTATATTGAGAATAGCTTTAGGTCAATCATTGCTTGCGATTCTGTTTGTTGCCTATGCACTTAATAATCCACAAGCATCATTTGCAATTTCAATAGAAATGACGAAAGTGCTATATGCTACTTATGTTATTGTAAATATTCTCTTGTATTGCCTTTGGTTTATTATGAAGATACGTAGAAACTCATAGTTTGAGTAAAATAGGAATATAATGAACCGAAGAGGAACATAGACTATAAAGTAGAACCCGTAAAGGTGCGATTTAGGTGTCCACTGGGGTTCTATTTTTGTGTTCAGTATAGGGGCACTCTCTCAAAAAACTCTCAAGTTTCAGTGAAAAGAAGAGAAGATTTCTTTTAAGAAAATCCATGATATATAAGTTCGGAAAAAGCAGAACAGCCCTTTTAAGTATAGGTGAAGTAACTACTTGCATTTAGTTGTTGAGACTTGAGTATGGATATGGGATAATAAGATGTAAAGAATACTTCAATACAGGCAGAGCAATACTGAGCAACAAGCACAAGGGTTTAAGGTTGAGGAAATTAGAAAAGAACACAAGGAAATAGTTAAGAAGCTTAGGAGTTTTGATGAAACTGTAAAATTGAAGAAAGGGTAGTGAAGGTAATGACTCTTAGATTAGATGGCATACTAAGTAAATATGTAGATAGTATTGCAAAGGTATTTGGAGACAAGCTCGACCGAGTTATTTTATTTGGATCACATGCTAGGGAGGATTTTAGTGAAAACTCGGATATAGATGTAATGATATTAGTAGATATGGGCGATAAGGAGCTTAAGAAGTACTTAGATGATGTTGTTTCTATTACTTTTGATTTTAATATGGATTATGACGTCAACATATCACCTATATTGCAAGAAGCGAACCACTTTAATCACTGGCTTCCAGCTATTCCATTTTATCAAAATGTTATGAGTGAGGGAACTATTATAAGTATACCATTTGACTTGCCTTAGGGGGAATAGACGTGAAATTTATCAATAGAGCTTTTATTAGTACCAAAAGAAATATAGGAAAGTCTTTGCTACTTTTTCTTCTAATGGTTATTCTAGGTAGTGTTATTTCCTTTGCCATTTCCGCAAATCAAGCTGTAATAGTTACGGAAAATCATCTGCGCGCTAGTATGTTACCAGTTACTAGTGTTGATATTGATTCTTTACGATTTGAAGAAATTGTTGAAGAAACAGGAACAGGACCAGCTACTAGTATTCCAACTTATCTGCTTCGGGAAATTGGTGAGCTTCCCCATGTGGAAAGTTATGACTATTCCACATTTGCTCACATGCATGGTGCTAGTTTAGAGAGGTATTTGCCAACAGTTGAAGATGTAGAAGGAACAGGCGGTATAATTTACCTATTTGAAGATGAGCTAGGTAGCGATATTCAATTGAAGGGAAGTCAGAATCCCAATATTTTGGATATGGAGGAAGAGCTTATTCAATTGGTTAGAGGTAGAGTGTTTACTGAAGGTGAGATAAATAATCTTTCTAATGTGGTACTTGTGTCTGAAGAGTTTGCTCTTTTAAATAATTTAGCAGTTGGCTCTACTATATCATTGTGTCATTATCTTATTGACATTGACTGGAGTGTGCACTCTCCAGGAAATTTTACTCTTTCTAAAGAGCACATTCTAGTTAGATGGACATATGATTTGGAAATAATTGGAACATTTGAACCTAATCTTACCATTAGGCCTGATCGGCTAATTGACGATTTTCACGCTCTTTACAACTTATACAACAGATTCTATGTACCTAATAATTTTCTTGAGGCTGCCAATTGCCTGATGTTTGAAGCTATGGTGGAGCATGGACTAAACAAAACATGGTGGGGAGAGGAAATTCCTCTCCATGAGGATTTTTACCTAAATATGTTTATACTATATGATCCATATTATTTACCCCATTTTCATGCTGCAGTTGGAGAAATACTGCCAGAGATTTTTCGTGTCTTTGATACCAGTAACCCTTTTCGAAATATAGCTGCTACATTAGTGACAATGGGACAACTTACCTCTAGCATTATGTGGGGTGCAATAGGAGCAACCATAGTAATTATAACCTTACTTATCATGCTGTTTCTCCGAGATAGGAAGCAAGAAATTGGAATTTATCTATCCCTTGGGGAGAATAAAAGAGGGGTCATTTATCAGATTGGTGCAGAGGTGTTGACTGTAGCGTGTGTTGCAATTTTAGTATCATTGTTTATTGGAAATATTGTTGCAGAAAATATAGCAAAAGATATGTTGGCAAATGACTTAACAGCTCGTATTAATGCAGAACGAGCAGAGCAAGGGCCTTGGGGTGGCATCCCAGAGTTTGATCACTTTGGTTCCATGGGATTTAGAAATGAAACTACAGCAGAAGATATTGTAGAAAGCTACAGTGTTGCTCTTACTCCAAGAATGATACTTGTGTTTATTATTGCATCTTTAGGGACTATCCTTTTATCAATTGTGATTCCTACTATTTATATAACACGAATTAATCCAAGGAAAATTATGATGTGATATAACAGATTAAATACATTTTCGGTTATACCCATAGTTTAATGAAAGTATTTATGGGACATGATATAGTATTTGCTAAATACTTAAAGAAAGAGAGAAAATTATGAGAGCAGTAGATTTATATGAGAAATTGGAAAAAGATTTTGTGAAGCCAGACATGGAAGAGGATTGGTTTGAGTATATGGGTGAAGTGGAAAGTTATGTGTGTGAAAACTTTAA
>JGI20163J15578_10000656_pt1 | contig 14231 bp, 14 predicted proteins | sample TergutCu122P1_FD_15578 | JGI IMG/M metagenome (IMG submission 15578)
CTTGCGTTTCTCACGACCAATAACATCGGGGATATAGGCATGTTTTACATTGAGGTTTTCATCAAGCATACCACTGAGACGACCCCGTATGAAGAATCCCGCTCTATCGCTATCTGTGAAAATTATAAGACCGCGTTTTGAAGCCAATTTTCGAAAGAGTTTCAGTTTATCTTTATCGGAAAAAATACTAAAGCCCGATGTTTCAAAAACTGTTGCACGTACAGCGTTCAAAACAGTGCTCTTGTCGTACCGTCCTTCTACAATAATAACTTCAGAAATTTGTTCTAAATTGTTAGTCATTAATATTAAACCTTCAAAAAGTGGAGTGTTAAACTTTACTGAGTGCTAATTTAGCTACCAGTTCGATCATACGAGACTCAGGGTCGGGTGCGCTATTCAAATCAAATGCGGCTTTTGCACAATCTATGACAGCTTGCCGACAGGCGGGCAGCGTTGATTTGCGTGCGGTATCGAAAAGCATTCCGGCTTGAAAATCGTGCGTCAACGAACACATTTCGACCAGAGAAGATTTGCCCAGATTGTTTTCAATGCATATACGAGCAGCGAGCAGTTGACGAAATTTTAATGAAATGCTGAAAATAAGTTTCTGCGGAGCCTCACGCATTCGCAAAAGCTCATCAAGAATTTTCATTGCTTTTTTGTGCTCACGCTTAATCAGTGAATCAGTGAGTTGATAGACAACAGCGTCAAGAACAGGTATAACAACAGCGTCGATATCTGCACGGGTGATATAGTCACTCTTGGAATGGGCGGCAGTTTTTTCAATTTCGTTTTTGATTGCAGCCATAAAACCGCCGGTAATATGAATCAGATATTCGGCTTCGGATTTCCCAATTCTTTTCCCGATATTGCTGTAGTGACTTGTCATCCATTTTATCAGATTGCTTTGATTTTGCACGGCAAATTCAATTATTTGTGCATGCTTTATTATTTCTTTAGTTGCTTTTAGTCTCTTGTCGGGCTTATAAACCACAGTATTAAAAACAAACAGCACACAAACATAATCAGGGAGTGTGGACAGAATACTGACAAGTGGGGATTCTGTGCTGCTGTTATCTGCTTTTTTTGAAAATAAATCAAAATCATGTATTTCAATCAAAGTTCTTTCGGCAAAAACAGGGAGCATATCTATTGAATTTTCCAAGACATTTGAAGTCAAATCAGCACCCTCGAAACGCCTGTAGTTGAAGCCATCCAACCCATTTGGGCATAGGTTTTTGCGTAACATTTCCAAATAGCGATCACGCAAATAATGTTCTTCGCCATGAAAGATATAAAAATTTCCGATTTGATTTTCCTTCATTGCCAAATCGAGTTTCTTATAATCTTCATTTACACTTTTTTTGTACTGTGACATAAATAAAATCTCCACTAAAATATTATCTTACGTTTAGCCCTAATCTCCCGACCTTACAGTGACATGACCCATGTGGTCGGTGCGATATATTATGGAACCGGATTGAGTAAGTCTGTCTAGAACCTCGTCGGTCGGATGCCCAAAGCTATTACGCCCTACGGGAATTACCGAAATTGTCGGAGTTGTCGCTGATAGAAGTTCTTCGCTGGTAGAATGTCTTGAACCATGATGTCCCACAACCAACACATCCAATTTCGGTATGGCGGCAAAACGCAAAAGAGCCCGTTCGCTACTTGAGTTCATATCACCCGTGATTAGTGCATTAATATCACCCATCGTGAGAATACTCACACCTTTTTCATTCTCATCACCTGTGCCAAGCGGAGGATAGAGCACAATTTCAAGATCGCCAAGCGAAACACTAAGCGTTTCGGTAACATATATTATATCAGTTCCGCGCCTTCTTGCAAGCTGAATTATATCTTCGGCAAGAAAAGAGCCTTCCGGGTCGGGAACAGCCAACGTTGAAACAGACATTCTACTGAGAAGAAACTCAATTCCGTTGACATGATCAGAGTGAAAATGTGTGATAATCATTAAATCTATTACTGTTCTTCCGCGATTGATGAGATACTCATGCGCGATAGCACCCGCATTTTCACCGCTTATACTACCACAGTCAATAATCGCAGTATGCTCGCTCGTGGTTAGAGCAACGCTGAGCCCTTGACCGACATCAAGCACAGTGATTGATGTTCCACTTTCATTTGCTGCCAGTGGTGTAATCAGCAGAAGTATACATAACAATATGACAGCGGTGCAAACAGGGTAGAGGTATTGTCTCAAACGTGCTTTAAGAAGCGGCAACGTGATAAATAAAATATAAACATAACCGAGCCAGAACATTATCGGCGCATTGGATGAATATACTGCAGAATAGGGGACAGCAGCTAAACTACGGGCGATGAAAATAATATATCTAATGAGAAACGTTAAAGGGAAAACAATAAGCATGGCTAAATACGTGTGAATAAAAGCGAGTATCGCAGCGATTAGCCCCAGCGGAAACGCTATAGAGACTGCCCAAAGAGTGAGCAAGTTAGTAAGTGGAGATATCAGCGACACATACCCGAAATGTATTGCTGTTAGCGGGAAAGTAAATATCAATGCGCCTATAGTAGTTGCAAACCCGGAAATGAGATAATTGAGTATGAATTTTGGTATGCGCTGTCTGTACAGTCCGGTGGTGCGTAAGGGTGTTATTAAAGTATGGTTGATTCCGGAGCTAAATAACATAATTCCCAAAGTTGCGGAAAATGATAGTTGTAAGCCTACCGAAGCAATGGCATATGGGTTGACAAACAGAAGTAGCAGCAATGCCGCTGACAATGAGGTTATGCTGTCACGTTCACGTCTAAAAATCGGAGCGCAAATCAAACATGCTTGCATAATTGCGGCCCTTGTCACAGCGGGAGTAAATCCGCACATTGCCGTAAATACAAAAAGAAGTGGTAGTCCCCAAAACGCAAAAAGTCGTCGGTCTTTTACGATGACACCTAAAAAGCCCATCAAAAATGCAACATGCATTCCGGAAATAGATACAATGTGAATAATGCCGGAGCCGGAAAGTGCTGAATTCATCGCAACATCTCTGTTCAGTTGCTCTCTGTGACCGGTCAGCAATGCTTGCATGAATGCAGACACATCATCGGGAAATATTTCATCGATTTTTTCAGCAATAAGACCTGATAGTATTCTCGGGATGTATCGGAGCTTAGTTTCAGAATTGAGCACTTCAATACTTCCGGAAACATAAGCCGAGAGAAAGATTCCACGAGAACTCAAAAAGTCAAAACGATCGCCATCGTCATTTTCATCAGTGCGTCTGAATCGTGCGGTGAATTCCACTTCATCACCGGGCTTGAGGTCGATTAGTTGATTGTAATACAAACGTGCACTCACCGAAGGTGCGTTATCTTGACGAACCGTTGCGTCCACGCGAAAACCTCTGTTTCGAGCAACAGGAAAGTCAGTGATAATTGCCGAGACAGTTGCAGTTTGTTCATGCAAATGTCTTGAAGGCGCAACAAATACTGTGGTATAAAAAAAGCTCCACCCAAAGCCTACTGCCAATGAAAGAAAGATGATTATAATACGAAGGCGTGTAAGATTCTTAAAAAACAACCCGGTAAGTGAGCATAAAGTCGCCGCGCCACCGAAAATCAGGAGCAGATCAAATGGCAGAAAATATCGTGATATGAATAATGCAGTTGCAAAAGAAAAAGAAACAGTTGCTAGTTTACGCATAAGACACCTGTAAAGCAATCATGCAGATTGTCGGATTTTTGAATTATAATGCCCGGACTATTGCTCCACAACGATTAATCCATTGTGAAATCAAGTTCATCCAAAGTAAGCTCGAAAGCGGGAATAAAATGCCGGATGAAATAATCGACCTCCGGCATACACAAAGCATTCAGTTTTGCGCGTGATTGTTCGGCAGCATTTTTGAACTCCTGATTTCCTGACTTTAGTTCTTCAAGACACTTGATATATGCGGCTAATTTATCTGCCGCTTTTACGATAGAGGATATTTGAGCACCATTATCGGGCGACAACAATGTCGAATATGATGAGCGCATTTCTTTTGGTAATGCAGTCAGTAATTTGGCGGATGCGCAGGACTCCACCCTCTTATATGCTGCCATGATATCGGGGTCGAAGTATTTTATCGGGGTTGGCAGATCTCCTGTGAATATCTCGGAAGCATCGTGAAACAGCGCAATCGCTGCCTCTCTTTCGGGGTCAGCCTCCAGTCCCATGACATCTCTGCGTATGACCGCAAGTGCATGTGCAATGACAGCCACCATATGAGAGTGTTCCTGAACATTTTCAACAGATGTATTACGCATTAGTGTCCATCGTGAGATATTCCTAAGTCGTGATAATAGAGCGAAAAAACTGTATTTCATATTATACATCTCCGTCAGTTGTGTGTGATTCAACTTCGTCGGCTTCGTCCGTGTTGTTCGTGTCAGCAATCAACTGATTATAATAGTTAGCAAGAACAAGGGTATAATAAGGTGCAAGCCAAATACGAACAATCGGGAAAAAAGGGATAATAAATAAAAGAACAAGCAAAGATAACATATTCCATCCAATGAATGATAAGTCGATCAGAAATAAATCGATTTTTCTGCCATGCATAAGATGTTTTGATTCAGTTATGCATTGCAGAACACCTTTTGTCGGGTCATCAAGTAATATAAAGTAGGCTTGACGGTACCTGTATATAGCAATTATTCCGGGAATAACGAATAAAAAAGACCAAAGCATAACAAAAAAGGAAGATACTATCGAGAGAGCAATAACTTTCAAGAACATATTTAGTCCTCGGAGAAGATCTTTATAATCAGCATCTTGCGCACGCGTGATTTTGAGACAATAATAATTATAACCTGTTGAAATTGTAGGCAACATTAACCCCAACAAGAGCGCTAATAGAATTCCGTGTGGTCTGAAAGAAGCGAAAATTGCTCTGCGGAAATTTCATTTGCATGAAATTGAGGGTAAATATTAGCCGGGGCAGGTAAATGAGATTGCAACTGTGTAATAAAAGTAGTGACAACTAAATAAACTATCCCCACCAGTATTATTTTTGGCGCATTTGCTTTGATTAACGCTCGTGCTTCGGCTTTAAGAATTGATGATGACATTAAATATCGGACCCTCCCTCTATTGACTTTCAAGTCTGTTGATAGTAGAATTAGCAAGCTGGTGCATCGCTTCAGAAATAACTGCACCAATCTTACATTGACTTATTCCGCAATGCGTCGTTGCTCGTCAGTTAAATATCCAGATATTCGCCTTCCTCGCGTCTAGTCTTGCGAAATAATCCAATGCAATATTAGTACAGTTATTTCTGAAGTGACGCACTAGAAAAACAGCATAAATCGGCTAAAAAATAAAACTTATTTTCTGAGGAGAGAAAATATGCGGATTGTAAACGTGAAAGACCTCTATAAAGCTCCTGAAACCTACAAAGGTGAAGTGATTACTGTTCAGGGTTGGGTGAGAACCATACGTGATATGAAAGCATTTGCATTCATTGAACTAAACGACGGAAGCAGCTTTAAGGGGATTCAAATTGTGCTTGGGGAAGATAAACTAGATAATTTCGATGTTATTGTAAAACAAAATGTCGGAGCGGCGTTAACTATTAAAGGAATATTCAAGCTGACAGAAGAAGCTAAGCAACCATTCGAGATTGAGGCACAGGAAATTATTGTTGAAGGTGAATCAACACCTGACTATCCGCTTCAAAAAAAGCGGCATTCACCGGAATATCTGCGTACTATTGCACATCTGAGACCACGCACGAATCTGTTTTCTGCGGTATTTCGGATTCGCTCTGTGGCTTCGCACGCAATTCACTGTTTCTTTCAAGAACGTGGATTCGTGTATATTCACTCGCCCATAATTACATGCAGTGATGCAGAGGGTGCAGGCGAAATGTTCAATGTGACAACGCTTGATATAGAGAATCTTCCTAAAACAAAAAGCGGAGCAGTAGACTACAGCGAAGATTTTTTCAAAAAGAAAGCAGGACTCACAGTTTCAGGACAACTTAATGCGGAAGCATACGCATTGGCATTTGGAGGAGTGTATACATTCGGCCCGACATTCAGAGCGGAAAACTCAAATACTCCCAGACATGCGGCGGAATTTTGGATGATTGAGCCGGAAATTGCGTTTGCCGATCTTTCCGATGATATGCAACTTGCGGAAGATATGCTAAAATATGTAATTAACAATGTGCTTGAAAACTGCGTTTTTGAACTGGAATTTTTGAATAATTTCGTCGACAAGGGATTACTTGAACGATTGAATACCGTTGCCAAAGCAGAATTTGCGTCGGTGTCATATACTGAGGCGATAGAAATACTTATACAAAGCGGTGAAGATTTTGAATTCCCTGTATCTTGGGGGTGTGACCTACAAACGGAGCATGAGCGTTACTTGACAGAAAAACATTTCAAAAAGCCCGTGTTTGTGGTAGATTATCCAAAAGACATTAAAGCATTCTATATGAGACAGAATGACGATGGAAAAACCGTTGCAGCTATGGATTTGCTTGCGCCGGGTATCGGTGAAATAATTGGCGGTAGTCAGCGTGAGGAACGTTTGGATGTGTTGGAAGAGCGCATATCACAAATGGGGTTGGATGTCGAAGGCTATAAGTGGTACCTCGATTTGCGTCGCTTCGGCGGAACAAAACATGCAGGATTTGGATTGGGGTTTGAACGATTGCTTATGTATCTGACAGGTGTGTCCAACATTCGTGATGTGATACCATTCCCAAGAACTGTCGGTTCAGCAGAGTTTTAATAAATTTATTAATGTGATGAGATATATTGTATCATTGTTTTTAACTTGTTTCAATAATCTTTTGTTTCAACATAAACTTGATAAAAAGTTGGAAATTTTCACAGTTATAAAATTTTGAGTGAATGTAAAAGCTTTTTTTCGCGAATGACAATAAAGATTGGAGTATAAAATGTATTCAGATAAAGTAATGGAGCATTTCAGCAATCCCAGAAATGTCGGAGAACTTCCGGATGCAAATGGAGTTGGAGAAGTTGGGAACGCAAAATGTGGCGATATAATGAAAATTTATCTAAAAATAGAAGATGGTATCATCAAAGATGCCACTTTCAAGACTTTTGGATGTGGTGCGGCTGTGGCAACATCGTCAATGGCTACGGAACTAATCAAAGGAAAGACTATACAAGAAGCTCTTGACCTCACAAATCAAGATGTTACACAAGCGCTGGACGGGCTTCCGGCTGAAAAAGTACATTGTTCTGTTTTAGCCGAACAAGGCTTGAAAATGGCAATCAGTGATTATTATGAAAAGCAAAATATTGACCCAATCCCTATCGTCGGGTGCAATCTCGTATGTGAATCATGCGGGTGCTAAATTATTATAGAAAGGTTTTTTCGATGAAAGTCAAAGATGTACAAAATGAAATAATGCGCATAAAAAAAGAGAAGGATATTTGCATAGTTGCTCATGTCTATCAAGCAAGGGAAATAATTGAAATTGCAGATCATACGGGTGATTCCTTTCAATTAAGTATTGAGGCGGGTGAAGCCGCTCAAAAGACGGTTATCATGTGCGGTGTCAGATTTATGGCAGAGACGGTGAAAATATTATCACCCGATAAGACTGTTTACCTGGCAAACCCGAGTGCCGGATGTCCGATGGCGGATAATATTACAATGGAGACAGTTTTACAAGCCAAAGAGCAGTATCCCAATCATTCGGTTGTAGCCTATGTTAATACGACTGCGGAAATGAAAACACTTTGTGATGTGTGTGTGACTTCGTCTTCCGGGGTTAGGATTATTGAAAATATTCCAAGTGATGATATTCTGTTTCTGCCTGATCCTAATTTGGGGGCGTATTTGGCAAAGAAAGTGCCACATAAAAATTTCATTTTGCTTGAGGGTGGTTGCCCGATTCATGCGGCAGTAGACATAGATGATGTAGTGAAAGCAAAATCAGCACACCCAAACGCGCTTGTGCTGATTCATCCTGAATGTGTGCCCGATGTTTTGGACTTGGCAGATTATGTTGGTTCGACCACAGGAATTATGGATTTTGCTGTTAATTCAGATGCGAAAGAATTTATTATCGGTACAGAAGTGGCAATAGTTGAGAATTTGCAGTATTTGTGTCCTGATAAGAAGTTTTATAGTTTGTCTAACAAGTATGTTTGCCCGGATATGAAGATCACAACTCTGATTGATGTACTAAATTGCCTCAAAGGTATCGGCGGCGAAGAAATAATTCTGGATGATGCAACATTAGTTGCCGCAAGAAAACCGATTGACAAGATGGTAGAATTTGGGAAATAATAGAATAGTTAAATTTTAATCCCGCAGTTTTTGGTGCTTAATCTAAAACTGCGGGGTTAGGTTTTTAATTGGCAGACGCTTACAAAATTTCCAATTCGTCGTTGATTGAAATGAAATTGTTGATTTCAGCGACAATTGTCTTTTTTGCGGCTTTAATGACTATTCTTAAATCGGTAAATGCATCTTCCATGGTTTTATATGAAGAAGATTCTTCCTTGTTTTCATCTTGTAAGTACATTTCAACCTTTTTGTGGCAGTCCTTTGAAATGTCAATAACTTCTTGCAAGAGCTTCCAAACTTGCTTGTTGTAGAAAGTGTTATTCAAATAGTTATATTCAAATAACAGAGTGCGAGCTTCTTCCATAATTTCCAGTGTTTCAATGAGCACCTCGTTCTCGCTGATCTGCTTAGAGAGTTGTACCAGATAGCGTACGTGAACTGCCGCTATATCTAATCTGGAAAGAATTTCCGGAAGCTTGTGGTACACCTCATAAGCACGCTCAAATTGTGCGTGTTGCTTCTTTCTTCTCGTGTTTAATCTATTTATGTGAACAGTAATAACAATGGTGAATGCCACTGCAAGACCACCTAACACGGCACCATAGTACATAAGCAAATCGCCTGCTGAAAACGCAAGTTCAAAAAGTCTTGTTTCTGCTAAATAGAGATAATTTATTAAAATAGGACCTGCTATTAAGAGCAAAAAAGCGACAAAACAAACCATTACATAAAACAACCAAGATTTGACACGATGTAAAGTTTCTTTTTTTTGTTCCATTTGAAGTTCCCCTGTGTTTATATAGTGATAGACCAAACTATATCACTATATGGAAAATAAAGCAAGGTTTAGCAGGATGTATGCAGGATGTATTATTGGTTTGGTTGCTCGCTGCTCATTGAAATCCCTGTTCATTCCAAAAACAAATATATTGCAAGCCTTTTTTTTATGTTATATAATTACAAGCGTAACAATAAAGAAAAGGGAGAAATATTATGAGTGAAATTTATAACAAGGTTATGAAATGTCTTGAAATTGTGAGGGCTAAGACTGATTTTGTGCCCAAGGTGGCGTTGGTTCTTGGTTCGGGGCTTGGTGGGTATGCTGATGAAATAGATGTTAAAGCAAAAATTGATTATTCGGAAATAGAAGGCTTCCCGGTCAGTACAGTACCGGGACATCACGGACAATTTGTGTTTGGATATGTTAATAAAGTACCTATTGTGATAATGAAAGGTCGTGTGCATTACTACGAAGGTTATCCCATTAGCGATGTAGTTCTACCAATTAGACTCATGAAAATGATGGGTGCAGAGGTTCTGTTTTTGACTAACGCTGTTGGTGGGATAAACAGGAATTTCGGAGTTGGTGAGTTTATGCTTATTCGTGATCAAATATTGTTCAGCGTTCCATCTCCGTTGATTGGTTATAATATTGAAGAGTTTGGAACAAGATTTCCGGATATGAGCGAAATATATTGTAATGAGCTACAATCTAAAATCAGAGATTCTGCACTTGATATGAAAATTAGGCTAAACGAGGGTGTGTATCTGCAAGTTTCCGGACCGAACTTNGAATCGCCTGCGGAAATTCGGGCATTTGGAANACTCGGTGCTGATGTTGTGGGAATGAGTACTGCCTGTGAAGCCATCGCTGCAAATCATATGGGTATGAAAGTTTGTGGAGTTTCATGTATTTCAAACCTTGCAGCAGGCATTTCGCCAACCCCGTTGACTCACGACGAAGTTCAAGAAGCGGCAGATATCGCAGCACCGCAATTTAAGATGTTACTCACAGAGGCAATAACAAGAATGGGAAATAAGCAAACACGATGAATTTTCGACTAGAGCAAATTTTACAGCAAGTTCAAAAGCCCGCACGATATGTTGGCGGGGAGTATAAACAGATTATAAAAGATAAATCATCTGTGGATGTTCGTGTTGCATTGTGCTTTCCCGACACATATGAGATTGGAATGTCTAATCTTGGCGCACGCATTATTTATGGCGTACTTAATGAGATTGAGGGTGTATGGTGTGAGCGTGTTTTTGCTCCGTGGAATGACATGGAAGAACAAATGCGCTCTAATGACATTAAGCTATACGGCTTGGAAAGCGGCGATTCTATTTGCGATTTTGATTTAATAGCATTTTCAGTCGGCTATGAACTGCTATACACCAATGTACTCAATATGCTCGATTTAGCAGGTGTACCGATTTATGCTGCAGATAGAGCAGAATCAGCCCCGCTTGTCATAGCCGGTGGAGTATGTGCTTTTAATCCCGAGCCGTTATGCGAATTTATTGATCTGTTCGTTGTCGGCGAGGGCGAAGAAGTTATATCTGAGCTTATTGAACTTGTAACTAAATCTAAAAAAGCCAAAATCACAAAGAATGAACTGCTTTTATCTTTTTCGGAACTTGAGGGTGTTTATGTTCCGTCGTTATATAATATCGACTGCAACTCAGACAATACAATAAAGAACATATCACCAAAAAACAACGCGCCGTTTCCGATTAAAAAGCGTATAATACAAAATCTTGATGAATCATATTTTCCTGTGGATGGAATTGTGCCGTCTACGAGTTTAATACATGATAGAGTTGTACTGGAGTTATTTAGAGGGTGTATTCGCGGATGTAGATTTTGTCAGGCAGGTCATGTGTGCCGCCCGGTGCGAGCTCGCTCGGTTGAAACGTTGATTAAGCAGGGGATAGACGCACTTCGTTCATCCGGTTATGATGAACTGGCGTTGCTATCACTTAGCACGAGTGATTATGAAGGGCTTTTTGAGTTGTGTGACGGACTTATGGACTGGTGCGAACCAAGAAGAATAAGTCTTTCCTTACCATCATTAAGGGTTGATAATTTCAGTGTTGAACTAATGGAGCGCATACAAAAAGTTCGCAAATCAGGCTTGACATTTGCGCCGGAAGCCGGCAGTCAGCGATTGCGTGATGTCATAAACAAGAATGTCACGCAAGAAGATTTGCTCAATACATGCCGTGTTGCGTTTGAGGGTGGCTGGAGCAGTGTGAAACTTTATTTTATGCTTGGGCTTCCGACTGAAACAGATGAAGATGTTATAGCAATAGCTACACTTGCTAATGCGGTGCTTCGTGAATGGAAACACCATGCAAAAAACAAAAACAGGGGAGTGCGTATCACTGTAAGCACATCTTGCTTTATACCAAAACCTCACACACCCTTCCAATGGGAATCACAAATTACGATGGAAGAATATTTACGACGTGTCGAACTATTAAAAAACAACATAAAAGCCAAAGCAATCACATATAATTGGCATTCACCCGAGCAAGGGTTCGTAGAAGCTGTGTTAGCTCGCGGAGACAGGCGTCTGAGCAAGGTTATTGAATCGGTGTGGAAGCTAGGTGCAAGGTTTGATTCTTGGAGTGAAAATTTCTCACTTGAGAAATGGATGAATGCGTTTGAACATTGTAATGTCGAACCGGAATTTTACGCATATCGAGAGCGTTCGCGCTCGGAAATATTGCCATGGAGCGTCATCTCGTCGGGTGTCGATGAACAGCACTTTTGGGCAGAGCGTGAGATTGCCTATGAAAACTTAACAACATCGGATTGCAGAGGGAAATGTTCCGAGTGCGGAATATCACAGTCGTATAAGGAGCATTGTGCCAATGGATAATTATAAACTACGACTGCGTTTCGCGAAAACCGGAAAGGCAAAATACATATCGCATCTTGATTTGATGTCAACGATGCAGCGTGTGTTAATTCGTGCAGGTGTTGGATTAAAATATTCACAGGGGTTTAATCCTCATCCGACTATATCCATTGCTTTGCCGCTGTCTGTTGGGTGTTCAAGTGTGTGCGAGCTTATTGACTTCAAGACAGAGCATTATCTTTTACCTGATGGATTACCGCAAATTATAAATGATGTATTGCCGAAAGATATTGAAGTTTTAGAAGCATACATTCCGCTTAGAAAATTCAGTGCGGTAAAGTGGGTTAAGGTTAAGGGTGAACTGCATTATAATAAAGCACACCAGAATATAATAGAAGATTTGATGAATCGATTTTCGATGGATAGCATTATTATTGAGAAAAAAACCAAACGTGGAATTAAGGATATAGATATTGCTCCATATATTAAAAATATATGCTATAATATCAATCAAAATGAGACTGAATGTAATGGTACTAATCCCGGCAAGATGATAACAATATCGGCGATGTTATCTGCACAAGACCCGTCGATTAACCCTCAAAATATGATGAGTGCTTTATCGGGTGAATATAAAATACTTGCTCCTGATTTTGCCGCTTTTACAAGAGTTGAGATATATGACGCAGATTTGAACGTTTTCAGATAATTGCTTCAACTTTCTCTAATCACATGCGCATATTCAAATGCGGAAGATAAACTTGGAGGATAAAACCAATGGCGAATAATATAAAAGTTAAAAGAATCGGTGTGCTTACCTCAGGTGGAGACGCTCCGGGTATGAATGCAGCGATAAGAGCAACAGTGAGGACAGCACAATGTTTGGGGATTGAATGTGTTGGCATTTTACATGGCTATGCCGGACTTTTGAAGGGTAAATTTATTCCGCTTGATGACAAATCGGTTAAAGGCATTACCGGACGAGGCGGAACAATGCTATATACCGCCAGATCGAAAGAGTTCGCAACCGCAGAAGGTACAAAACGTGCGGCAGATACATGCAGACACTTAGGGATTGATGGACTGGTAGTAATTGGCGGTGACGGGTCTTTTAGGGGTGCTTTGGATTTAAGCAAACACGGCATTAAAGTAGTCGGCATACCATGCACCATTGACAATGATATCTCTTGCACGACTTATTCAATCGGGTATGACACTGCTTGCAATACTGCGGTAGAGGCGGTTGACAGACTTAACGACACTATGCAGTCTCATGAGCGTTGCAGCGTCGTTGAAGTAATGGGGCGTCATGCCGGTCATTTGGCACTTAATGTCGGCATTGCTACAGGAGCGACGATAATATTGATTCCTGAAATGAAATATGATTTCAAGCGAGATGTAGTTGAGCGTATTCGTAAGGCTCGCTTGGCGGGGCGCAATAACTTTGGAGTTATTGTTGCCGAAGGCATTGAGGCGAAAGCTTACGAAATAGCTAAGGCAATACAGGAAGAGACAGGCATAGATACTCGTTTGACGCAACTTGGACATGTCCAACGAGGTGGCGGACCGCAAGTACGAGACAGAGTTGTTGCGACAAATATGGGTTATTTAGCAGTCATGTCACTTGCCGCAGGAGAGAGCAACAAGATTATTGCAATGTGTGGTGATAATTTTGTGTCGATTGATATTGATGAAGCATTGAATATGACAAGAGATTTAGATGCCGAGTCATACAAGATGTTCACTGCGCTTACGTTTATGGATAAAGATGTTTTATTCTAATGGCTAATATTTTTAATATTCGATATGTTTCGGGGAACGATAAATCGTTTTGGTTCACCCTCGACAGGCATTTAAGCGAAAGCGAGTTTGACTTAAAAGTCCGTGACAAACGCGGGTACATAATTAGCGGCGGTGATAAACCGATAGGTGTGATGCGGTATAACTTGTTTTGGGATAACACGCCGTTTCTGACCTTGATTGAGTTGGACGAAACCCATCAACGAAAAGGGTGCGGCAAACAGGCGATACTCCATTGGGAAAATGAAATGCGAGAATTGGGTTATAAAATGGTAATGACCTCAACGCAAGCAAATGAAGAAGCGCAGCATTTTTACCGAAAACTCGGATATGTTGATAAAGGCTGTCTCATATTGGATAATACGCCGTACGAACAGCCGCAGGAAATTTTATTCCTAAAAAATTTGAGCAGTTGTAAGGTTCATTATTTTTCGGGTGAAGGAAGCTATGGAGCAACAGGAGGGGGAATCGTGTGAGTAATAAATCCG
>JGI20163J15578_10000657_pt1 | contig 14216 bp, 11 predicted proteins | sample TergutCu122P1_FD_15578 | JGI IMG/M metagenome (IMG submission 15578)
GTGCGCCATTCTAACCGTCAGGCAGAAGACGTAACAGACCAGTTTTACGACACCGCCGCCAGGCTGGAAACCCGCCGCATAGAGGAAGAACGCTTGCTTGCCTTAATTCAAGATGCGGAAAACGTCCACGACTTGCTGGAACTTGAACGGCGGCTTAGCAATACCCGCCTGCAAATAGAAACATACAACGCCAGGCTTACAAACCTTGCGGGGCGAATCGCCTACTCTACTATTACTGTTACATTGTTTGACATTGCGGAAGAAGAAATTGTGCCAATTGCCGGGCCAACCATGGGCGAGCGCATAGGCGGCGCGTTTGGGGATTCCGTAGATTCGGTTGTAAGAGGGTTTCAAAATTTTGTAATTTTTATGGCAGGTATAATTATCCCGCTGGTATTTTGGGGCGTTATTGCCTTCATTGCGTATAAGCTGATAAGGCGGGTACGCAGAAAGCTTAAGAATAGCGTAATTCCAAGTTAAAGCGCGTTAGTACCCCCTGATATCATATTAGCAATATGATATCAGGGGGTAGTTTTTTTAATCGCAGCTGGTATATAAAGCGCGCTTGCGCGCGCTTCGTAAAGAGCAATTTTCTAGAACATAAAAAATATCCCTCACAGAGGCACAAAGGACACAGAGAGAACCATAGAATTTTTTATCTTCCTCTGTGAACTCCGTGCCTCTGTGAGGAACTGAACTTATCACGATTTTTTCTTTCACACTTGCGGCTAATCAATTACTTGTCTATAATAGATATCCGGGAGTCTTTTCCTAAAAATATTATCAGAAATCAGGTGCGCGCATTGTATAGTAAATCCGGTCTACACCTAAGACGGTTAATTATTACCGCCGTATTTTTGGCAATATATTTAATCATCCGCCAGTTTTTTTCGTTTTACATACCGCTATTTGGTGAAACAGGTATGCGTGTAGGGGTTGCAAGAATATTTTCTTTATTGCCCACGTTTTTGTTTGGCCCTATTTGGGGGGCCGTCGCTACCGGCACCGCCGATGTTTTAGGGCACTTCTTGCGGCCAATGGGTGCGTACTTACCGTTTATGACCATTACCGCTGCAGGCCGAGGTTTTTTTTGCGGCATGCTGTGGCTTTTATTGCGTAACCGTGACGCGGGTAAAATCCGGATAGTTGTGCTGGGTTTGGCGTTTATTCTGGCTGCTTTTGGTGTTGCCAATGGTCTTATGCTTAGGGCAGACGGCGTTACACCAAATTTTTACAGCGATATGGCCGGTGTAGAAATTGACACATCCGGCATGTTTTTCATATCCGAATGGGTTGTAATACGTTCCCAAGGTGTTTCAAACCCTGCCGCCATGCTTTCTGAAACTATAACTACTGTTACCTGGGGGCTTGTTGGCGTAGGCGGTTTTGGGCTTGTGCTTCTTGCAATAGATTCATTTTTGTCTGCAAAACTAAAGGTAGATTACAAAGAATATGCCAGCATTATGCCGCTACTTATCGCTATGCTGGTTAGCGCGTGGCTGGAAAATTCGTTAAACACAATTATTCTGCGGGAAACAATTGTTCCGTCATGGAAGCTGCTGCCCTTTGTTGTAGTTTGGCTGCCGCGTATTATTGTGGCAACCATTTCCGCAATGCTTCATTCATATTTTATTGCATTTTTACTGGGTGTAATAAAAAAACAAAAATCATTGGCAATGTATTTGAAATAGAAGGAGTGTGTCTGCCATGCCACACACGGCTTTATACAGGAAAAAACGACCCCGTACTTTCGGGGAAGTTGTTGGGCAAAAGCATATTGTACGTGCCTTGTGCAACCAAATAACATCCGGGCAAATTAGCCACGCATACTTATTTTGCGGCACCCGGGGCACAGGCAAGACAACCATTGCCCGCCTTTTTGCCCGGGCAATCAACTGCCAAAACCCCCGGGAAGGCAGCCCGTGTAATGTGTGTGATTCCTGCCTGGGCATACTTGCGGAACGTAACCTTAATGTGGTTGAAATTGACGCGGCTTCCAACAACGGTGTAGAAAATATCCGCGACTTGCGGGAAGAGGTCAAATACCAGCCAACCCAGGGGCATTACAAGGTGTACATTATCGACGAGGTACACATGCTGTCTACAAGCGCGTTTAACGCCCTGTTAAAAACCCTGGAAGAGCCCCCGTCCCATGTAATTTTTATTTTGGCTACAACAGATTCCCAAAAGCTGCCCGCTACAATTTTGTCCCGCTGCCAGCGGTACGATTTTAGGCGGATTGCCGTCACAGACATGATCGACACCATGAAAAAGTACCTGCAAGAAGAAGGTGTACAGTTTGAAGAAAGCGCGCTGGATTATATCGCCTATCATTCCGACGGTGCCATGCGTGATGCCTTAAGTTTGCTGGACCAAAGCCTAAGCCTTGGGGATTTTAAGCTGACATACGCCCAGGTGCTGGATATGCTGGGGGCCGTAGACCGGGCCCGCTTATTCGATTTTACCTACGCTCTTGCTGCAAGCGACAGTGGCGCGGTAATGAACGTAATCGACCAAGCCATGAATGGCGGCCGTGATGCCAGCCAATTTACCGCAGATTTAATTCGCCATTTCCGTGACGTTCTTGTTGCAAGCCTGGTAAACGACCCAAACGCCGTAGATTTTTCTGCGGAAATTGCTGAGAAATTGCGGGAGCAGGGCAAGTATGTATCAAGCCAAAAATTGATGGAATATATTCACACATTTTCCGAAACCCTTAGGGAAATGCGCTTTGCGCCCCACGCCCGCACAGCCCTGGAAGTTTGTGCTCTGCGCGTATGTGTGCCAAAAGTCGAAGCGGTGTACACGCCCGCCCCGGCCCCTGCCGTGCAAGCCACGGCTGCTACGCCGGTGATACAGCCCCCTACCCCAACCGAAAGCAAAGCCCTTGGCGACATAACTCCTGATATTTTGGACAGAATTGCTGCGTTTTGGGATACATTGTGCAACTCGTTCCCCAACCCAATGCGGGCCCAGTGTGCCCAGTGCGGGTTGGAAAATAACGACGGCAAGCTGGAAATAATCATAGGCAGTGAAACTATGCGAAACATAATAAAACCTAAAGAAGGCGCGATACGGGAAGCAATTGCAGAAAAATTCTCGTTATCTACCCCTCCAAACCTTGCCTTTATCGTGCGGGAAGGTTACAATAAACCTAAGGTGCAAAAATCGGAAGTTAAAAACCGGTTTGAGCCAAAGCCGGAACCGGAACAGCAGACCATTCCGGTAGACTGGATAACCCCCGAGCCGCCTCCTGAAGCAGCCGAACCTGCCTATGAAGACAGCTGGGACGCAATCGGGGATGAAATATCAAGCGACAACAAATGGTAAATCATTCACTGGATTAGAGGAGGACATAAAATGCCAAAAGGATTTCAAGGAATGCCCGGCGGTGGCATGAACATGCAGCAAATGATGAAATCAGCGCAAAAAATGCAAAAGCAAATGGAAGAAATGCAAGCGCAATTAGCCAACAAAACCCTGGAAGTTTCCGCAGGCGGCGGCGCGGTTAAAGTAACTATCAACGGCCAGAAGCAAATTACGGACCTTATAATTTCCCCGGACGTTGTAGACCCGGACGATGTGGAAATGCTTCAAGACTTGGTAATTTCCGCTGTAAACGAAGCTGTCCGCCAGATGGAAGAAGTTTCAAGCTCTCAAATGTCTAAAATATTACCCGGCGGCATGAACCTGCCCGGGCTGTTTTAACCCGGAGGTTATGTAAATGCAGCACATTTATGGCGGGCATGTTGCCCGTCTAATTGAAGAACTTTCGCGCTTACCGGGTATAGGAGGCAAGTCTGCACAAAGACTGGCCTTTTATATTATTCATTTGCCCACAGAAAAAGCCGAAGCACTGGCAGAATCCATCATTTCCGCAAAACGGAATGTACGGTACTGTTCTGTATGCTGTAATTTAACAGATATGGACCCGTGCCAGGTTTGCGCCAACGTAAAGCGCGACCCGAAAACTATCATGGTAGTAGAAGACCCCCGCGACATGGCAGCCTACGAACGCACCCGGGAATTTCACGGGTTGTACCATGTACTTCACGGCGCAATTTCCCCAATGCATGGCGTAGGCCCCAACGACTTAACAATTGCGGCACTGCTAAAACGCCTGCAATCAAATGACGTAGACGAAATTATTATCGCCACCAACCCTAACGTAGAAGGCGAAGCAACCGCGCTTTACATCAGCAAAATACTAAAGCCTACAGGTGTGAAAGTTACACGCATTGCCCACGGTGTACCCGTTGGCGGCGATTTGGAATATGTAGACGAAGTAACCCTTTCCCGCGCATTAGAAGGACGGCGTGAAATTTAAAACTTTCGCCATTGTATCGGAGTGTGACGTGTGGTTTGAACATTATAAGGCGGCTTTTTTCAACTAATTACATGGTAAAAGAACACATGCGCAAAGGAGACATTCCTCCATCCAAGGAGGCATATAAAAATTCCTTGCGCATTGCCATACCCGCTGTAATTGAAATGGTAAGTATTGCCTTAATGGACATGATTGATACAGTAATGGTAGGGCGCGTAGGCCCCCAGGCCATGACGGCTGTGGGCATAACCGGCCAGCCGCGGATGCTGATTTTGTCCATCTTTTTTGCGTTGAATATTGCCCTTACGGCAATAATTGCCCGTAAAAAAGGTGCTGGGGAAATGCATGCGGCCCGCAGCTGCTTACGCCACGGTTTGTTGATAAACATTATATTGGGGTTAAAACTTACACTGCTGGCATTTATATTCGCTCAACCGCTAATGGCTTTAGCGGGTGCCCAGCCCGACACTATATACGAAGCAACATCGTATTTTAGAATTACAAACCTGGTGCTGGTATTCCAGATAATGACCATGACCATCTGTGTTGCCCAGCGGGCAATCGGTAATACAAAAGTTGCCTTAAAGGTTAACGCAACTGCCAAAGTCGTAAGCGTTATACTCAATTTCCTTTTAATCGAAGGCCGCTTTGGCTTCCCTCGCCTGGAAGTTGACGGCGTGGCATACGCACGCTCCATAGCCGCTGTTGTGGCATTTTCTCTTGCGTTGGCCTCTATTTTGCACAAGGATAGCCCTCTTCGTATAAGGCTAAAGGATTACTGGGGCTTCGAGAAGGTCATGCTAAAAAGCGTAGGAAAATTAACCGCCAACGGTATGCTGGAGCAAGTAAGCTTACGTTTTGGCTTTTTTGCCTATGCCCGCGTAATCGCCAACCTTGGAACCGAAGCTTTTGCAGCCCATATTATTGCCATGCAGCTAATGGTGCTTAGCTTCACTTTTGCGGACGGTATTGGCGCGGCAACAACCAGCCTTGTAGGGCAAAATTTGGGCAAAGAAAGGCCCGACCTTTCCAGTATGTACGGTAAAATTGGGATGCGGCTGGCAATTATATGCGCGACGATGCTTAGCACCCTGTGTATTTTGTTTCGGTTCCAGTTTGCCGCACTGTTTACCACAGACCCGGACATTGTGCTTACCGCCGGCGGGCTAATTTTTATACTCGCCGGTATATTGCCGTTGCAAACATCCCAGCTTGTAATGGGCGGCAGCCTGCGCGGCGCAGGCGACACCCGTTACGTCGCGCTTACTATGCTAATTACCGTAGGTGTCATGCGCCCGCTTTTGGGTTTCCTTATGGTAGTACCTCTTGGATGGGGGCTTACGGGCGCATGGATAGCCATGGTTTTTGACCAGGCAACGCGGCTTATAATGCTATTTACACGCTTTGCACGGGGCAAATGGATGACGGCGAAGGTCTAGTTTTACTCTACCCGCTCTTCCGCCGTTATCAAAAATTTGTAAATTGGTGCCAGTACTTTGAACCCTTCCGCTACAATTGCAGCTAGGCGGTTCGAATACAGCAGGTTAAAATCGTAACTTTTGTGAATGAAAGCGATCGTCTTCCGGTCCAGCCAACTTTGTAAATTTGCGGGCATGTCCGGGTGGCGGCTTTTTTTGTACATATCGCCGTCAAGTTCAAATAAAGTTTGGTTTTCGTATGTGGCAAGGGCCGTTTTGAAGGCCTTATCATTAACCAGTATCATCTTACGCATACTTGCCATAGCCGCAGCCCCTGCCGAATAATAACCACAGCCATAGAAAAAGCTCTCCGGCGAAAACACAAAGAAAAACTCCGGCAGGTTCATATTTTTTTGCCGCACAAACATGCACCACATCGTATCCCGGAACAGGGACTTGTCCTTAGAAAACCTTGCGTCCCGCCATATACGGGAAAGTGAGCCCCCAACTTTGGGCGAACATAGCAGTTTATCGTCTATTTCCAAAAGCGTGGGCGTTAGTTCTTCCACCAGGGATAACATGGGCGAAATTACAAATTGGGTATACTGTTCCCTGTGTTCCTCAAACCATGCCTTACTGTTTTGCAACCGGTTTTCAAACAAAAAATCCATCGTGTTTTTTGAAAATTGAGTTTGCATGTCACTGTTCCTCTTTCTTATAAAACGCGCCCATTTCCCCAAGAAACTCCCCTACTTTGAAGTATCTCCCCGTGTAAACCACAGGCTCCAGCAGCGCAATGTCCCCTTGCCCACCGTCTAAGCCTTCAATTTCCTGGCAGTTCCCGGCTCTGCAAAAATATGTTGTTGTATCGGCTGTTTCATATGTGCCTACAACTTCGCATTCAAACACTCTTCTGCTGACATTTAGTGTGGGTACATTCAGTACATTGCCGTTTTCGTATTCATAGGGCACCGCATTTTTTGGCGCGTCAAGGCCGGAAGTCATGCCAAAATAGTCCAGCAATTCCAACATGTCTGTGCTTACAAGGTTAGCAGAAAACATATTTGTTCGCGCAATATTCACTTTAGTTTTTTTCGCGCCGTTCATGCTTATAACCATCAGGTCATGGTCTTTGTCCCATGTGCTTGATACCCATGTGATGGGGCAAAAATTTGGTGTGCCGTCTTCGTTATATGTGCCAATTAAAAAAACGGGCTGGATGTGGGTCATGTATTTCTCGCCTAAACTGATACGTTTCATTGGTTATGTTCCTCCAGTTCTAAATTGTTGATAATTTTTTTTAACTTGCCTTCAAATTCGTTTATTTCCCCCCGGTCAAAGCCCTGGTAAAAGATGGCGTTCATTTTGTCAGACAGCCAATCATATTTTTCCCGGTATTCCCTTGCCTTTTCCGTCACTTCAATAAAAATTTGCCTGCGGTTTTTCTTGTCCGGTACCCGCATTATTAGGCCGCTTGCTTCCATGCGGTCCAGCATGCTGGTAAGGGTAGTTTTGGCAAGGGAAGTTAGCTTGCCTATTTCCGTAATTGTTAAGCTCCCATGCTCCCAAAGTACATATAATATACGCCCCTGAGCACCGTTGAATATATCTACACCGCTTTCCTTAAGCAGCTTTTCCCAAATGCGCCCGCTTAAATGGCGTACTTGAGACATTAAAAAACCTCCTTGTGTTTTCATACAATCACCTCTTTTTGCAAGCTATATAGAATAGTACCATATGGAACTATTTATGTCAACTTGACACCACTTCGTATTTTAGGACATGCTTTTTTTGTTACGTTGTTGTATTATTATAACTGTTCCGGTATATAAGGAGGAGATTATGAACTGGATAAACTGCATTTCACAAGCCATAAATTATATCGAGAAAAATTTAACAAATGACCTTACCATTGACGATGTGTCAAAGGAAGTGTACTCTTCAGCTCCCCATTTTCAGCAGGTTTTTCACCTTATTACCGGTATAACCGTTGGGGATTACATCCGCAGCAGGCGGCTAAGTTTGGCAGGGCAAGATTTATTGCAGCCGGACAGTAAAATTTCCGACATCGCCGCCCTGTACCGATACGAGACACAAGAGGGCTTTTCAAAAGCGTTTTCGCGGTTTCACGGTATTCCTCCGTCCACAGTCCGCAAACAAAAGGATAAACTTAAATTCTTTTTGCCCTTCACCATTAACCTAACCATACAGGGCGGGTTTAACGCCATCCGCAAAATTATCGACAACCTGCCCCTGGACATCCCGTTTAGCGGGTTTAGCGGCACGACATTTATCAATTGCTTTGCTACGGTTTATATGTTTTTGGAAAACGAGATAGCCAAGCACAGCAACACCCCAAACCAAATTCAAGAGCGTTATTTCATGCTTTTTGACACTATGTGCGGCCGCAGTTCCCTTCGCTGCAGGTATGACGACGTACCGACCGAGATGCAAAAACTAATTTGCGAAACGGATTTTTATGACGCGGGCACGGAAAATAACATTGACTTCCTGTTTGGGTTTGCGGGTTACGAGTATCAAAATTTGGACAACCCGGATTTGTTTAAAGCCGCTGTAATTGCGTCCATAGACGCGGGCAAGCCTGTAATTGCCAAGGCAAAGGAAAAAACAAAGCGTTTCCGCGTAATTGTAGGCTACGACGGCGATACTCTGGTTTCGCCCTACTATGTAAACGCGCAAAACCAGCCGGAAGCACCAACATATGACAACATTGCAGTCCTGTACGTGTTTGGGGGAAAAGTAACGCCACGTTATACAATTTTGGACGGGTTAAAGCGCATACAGCAAGTAATGAGTTACAACATTGCGCAAAACCTTTGGGGTACCTACACAGACAAACTGGGAACATACAAAGGCTTTTTTGAAGCAGACTTGGAAGAAAAGAAAAGCCGCATAAAGCGCGTTGCCGCAACAATGTGGCACGTGTTTAACTGCCATAACTTCCGTGAGACATTTTGCTTTTACGGCAACAGGCCGGAATATAATATTCCCGGAGCAGAGAAATTACAAGACCCGGCCCTTATGCCCCTGTGGCAGAAAATTGACGGCTACCCAAACAGCTACAACCATACTCACGACATTGCCTGGGGCCTAATCGCGCTGGATTCTTGCGCGGAGTGGCCCCGTAACGAACACGCAGCAAATTACTTTGGCCCCCTTGCGGAAAATACCATTTGTCAAATTGCAAAAAATGATGAAACAGTGCTGGAATGTATCGAAAAAGCGATAGAGATACTTGAAGGAGAAAATAGCCATGGCATACAAAACCATACAGAAAATGCTTGACGCAATAAGCTATTACAATTCCGTAATCGAAGAAATACCGGAGAATTTTGATGTCCACACAGATTATTTGATTGACGGGATCACAGCGGATAATTTTGTGGCAGGGTACAAAGCTTACCGTAATTTAATTAAAACGCAAAACGCAGATATGGTTGCTTCCCCGGAAAGCTTCGGGCTGATAACCACCGATAAAAAAGACAATGCAAAGCCTGCCAACGCAATGCATTACCCATACTTGTGGCTGTTTATCGCCCTTGCCCGTTCCGGTGAAATAAAAAGCGGGATACTTTATGTAAACGGCGCGGAATTTCTTGCGTATTCTAAAGGGAAAAAGCTTAGCGACCGGGATACATTTCCCAAAAACATAGAATCGTTAATGGAAAAATTGCCGGAATACGGCTTTGAATTAACCGGATATATATATGGCGAGCCCGCAGATTTTACGATGGAGTACAAGCCAAACCAATATCTTCTCCCGGTTATTAGGGCATCGGTTTTTACACGGTGCCAAGAGAAAAGTCTTGTTTCCGATTACGCCTGTTTTAACGCCCTAATGTTCAAAACACCCCCAAATGGCAAAATGGATTTTGCGGATACCCATACCGCCAAATTAATGCAGCCGCAGCTTGTTGAAAGTGTTAATGCAATTATCACGGAACTTGCAACAATTGGTTTAAGTCCGTCTGCGGAACGCCACCATAAACATGATATTGGCTGGATGAAATTTGGCACATGTTATCAAATATATTACCGTGAAGACAGGCTGGACGGCATAATTAACATACCCGATGTGCGTAAAAACGAAAAATATCTTGAAACACTTCCCGAAAAATATTTGAACATAATAAAAGAAACCATGTTCAAAGGGTGCAAAGGGTGCGTAAAAGGCGAATGCCACGCCCGGCATGCTGTTGAATTGTTCGGCAAGAAAAAAACATATTGTATTCACTCATACAACATGTTTTACTTCCCTACGGAATTGAAGGACATTCCTGTTATTGTGGATATAATCGCGCATACTTACGGTAAGAAAAGAAGATGCCCTTAACATTCATACCCCCTGATATCAGGGGGTAATTAATTTAATCAATTGTCTATCTACCGCATCTTTTATCATGGGCCACAATTGAGTTACGATTATGTCCTCGTATCGGTTGCGTATATCCGTTTCCAACCCGCTTAAATTTCCATTTTGTGTGTAGTGGTGTGTACCGGCGGATAAGTGCATCGCCACATGGCTTACTAAGCTCTTGAATGTTTTACTTGAAGGGTTTAGCGCGTCTGCAATATCCGGGCAGAGTTTTAGTGCTTTAATATCATGGCGTTCCAGTTGCTTTGTATCTTTGTATTTATTGTACCACCTTGCAATACCGCGCACTTGCTCGTTAGAAAACGGCCAAATAAAGTAATTGCCCAAGTTAGAAAATATTGATTCATCATAATAGTAATCGTCATCCGCAATAGGAGGCAGTGACGTTACATTTAGTAATTTAAAGCAAGCAAACCCCGGCATTACAATCCGCTCTTTAGAAATTTTAGACAGCGGATACGATGCATTTATCTTCGGGTTAATAGAGTTAATAGACCGCATTGCTTCGTCCTTTAAACGTTTTTCGGTAGCTTTACCGGCGTCTATATATTCCGTAAAATTTTCAGCGAGTTGAAACAGCCAATACAATGTTTCGTCTGCACTATTTGGTTGTACTTTACAAAGCTGCAACTTTGCTACAGGCATTCTTTCAAATGTTTTGTAAAATGAACGCAAATGCTTGTCTGTGGCAATTACATGATCCGTAGAGATTATTGTTTCACCCGGCTCGTTAATATTTACTTCAAATGACGTACTAAGGGCGTGTCGTGTCCTTGCGATAACAGTATTGTCTACATACCAAAGTTTTTCAAGACTTAAATTGAAAACATCCGCATCCGGATACAGTTCATATTTTAATCTTTCGCCATTAAATGAAAATACACCATGTTTACCGTTTAGTTTACCGTTTTTGGCCAGTGTGTTTATCACTTTATGACAGGAATCTGTGTCATAAGTAGTAGTCTTGTTTTCCGACACGTGCATTCTGTAATGTGTCAATGCTTCGGCTAAACCGGAGGATTCGCTGTCTGATAAAGTATTGTATGGCCATACCGTGCATGGGTTCGTATTAAGCCATTTGTCACAAGTTGTTGTAAGGTAATTGATATAATGTGTCAATGCAACATCCACGGTTTCTATAACCGCAAGATGAACTTGTTTGCGCGCTTCCAGCGTAAACTTGTTGCGGCTTACCAGTAAAATATCTTCTGCATTGCCTCCCCAGTGGCTTATCTCTAAGTCGCAGCCGGGGTACCGTAACATTCCGGCTTCTTCTACCTCGGGTACATACAGCCCACGATAATAATATTTTGTACTTGTTTCGTCACCGCCTACAAATTTAATGCGTACTAACATATTGTGCTTTTTGTTGTAAGATAAAATTACTGTATGCCGAGACATACTGTCTTTTGAAGTTGAGTTAAAACATGTGAAAGCATGGCTGTCATCATGATACGGCGGTACAAAACTGCATTCTTTAACCGGGTGTAACTCACACTCTTGATTACTTTGGGGCGGTTTTTTATAGTCCTTGTAATGCCGAATAATTTCATCAAACGCACTTTTTTTAGAAATGCCGTTGCGTAAAGTTACCTCCACTTCGTCAATATAAAACTTGACTTCCACAGGGAAAATATCACGCCCTAAAAATAAATCAATGCGCTCTGCCACTTCTTTAAAGACAGATTCTACATTGTAGTCGAATGGAGTAATGCCAGCAAACATGCGCTCTTTTATTGCTCGTTCGCGAGAGATTTCTACCCTGAACATGGTGCCAAGACCATGCGCTTTAAAGCGAGATTTATCTGTTTGATCGCTCGCCAATAACTCCTCAGCAAATAAACTCGCACCGTCATCCTTATTTTCAAATATCATCTCATACTTTTTTCGCTCATGATGTGTCTGTGAAATACCTGTATAGTAATCAGCCACTGCATATACCGACTGCATGCCAATTCCAAAAGAGCCATTCGGCTTAAGCCATTCCGGCATGCGTTGCACTTCGCTTAATACTTTTTGTGACTTTTTCCCGCCAATGTTCTTCATGCTTTTCATGGTAGTTTTATCTATACCACAGCCATTGTCACAAATATTAAGAATCAAGGCATCGTCAGATATACGATAACGTACTTGTATTAATACTGATGAAAGTGAGATGTCATTTTTTAGTACATCAAAAATGCTCCACCTAATAGAATCCTTATAGGATAACTCGTTATATGCGCTTTTATTTTCGTTGATATATCTATACAGTTGTATTTTCATGGCATCCATACTATTTGATACAAATTCGCGCAAGAAAATCATGTGATGATAATGCTTGACAGCAATTGGTTGTTCCAAAAAATTTTTGTCCCCATATAAGCTTGCACCACGCATAAGCTCAGAGGCTCGGTTATGGCTAATAGAGTATTCTAAATCGACTATTTCTTCATCCAGCTTTTTTGTACGCCACCATATCTCACTCTTATCTTTATCAAATTTTGGTGCAGAGCCATGGAAGCAGTCGGGAACAATTACTTGCCAGTTAAGAGCTAAGCAATCTAGCTCTTCTTCTATTTCCTTCATATATCTCCGTACTAATCTTGATGCTTCGCGCTTTTCACGAGATGCTTCATAACTTTCTTTTCGTCGTTCCTCCATTTCTTGGAGTTTGAGCATCATGTTTTTATTACCCTTTTTTAATTGCCGGACAATTTCATTAACACGCAGGCCTGTATGCCTAAACTGTTCCTCCATATTTCTTGTCAACATATAAAATTCATCATCACTCATTACACTTTCTAAGTCATTTTTCGGCGGGGTGGAATAATCCATACGTGCTTTTAATGATACAGTGCGAGAGTCCAGATGTAAGTGCTCCAGTGCATTGTGCTTAAGCATATGCGCTTTTGTTTCCTGTGGAAGGTTGTCCATCCACCATTGCGCTAATTGCCAACCATTAAATCTGTTATTGTCTACATCTAAAGTATCGGCAAGACGAAGTAAAACCTGCACTAATCTTGGATGAAGTTCGTCATTACATATCCCAACCTGCTTATACGGATGTGTAAGAGTATATTCCACACCACGGCCTCCGCTATGCCCTGCACATATGTCTGCAATTAATCGCCAAAGGCGCATAGGTATTACATGATTCGAAGCATTCTCCATTTCATCCAATATTAACTTTCGGGACCTATCTGCATGGCCTGATCTAAAATATGAGGACAATACCATCACTAAATTGTAAGTATACATACCGGAAGGGATACCCGCTATGTCTCCATTACCTGCAAAATGTTTTTGCAAATTATCTAATTCGTTTAATATGTAGCATGCAGCATTTTTCATATCGTCATGCTTGTCATCTCGTAAGGCTTCTACTTTGCTAACAAATGCATCACTCATTACAGCACTACGAACATCTTTATACTCCACATACATTCCCAAATCATGACGATAAGCACATTCCAATAACATCCAAGTATCTGTTGCACCTAGTAAACACAGATTATCGCCAAGCACTCTGGCCATTGTGGATAGTAACATCTCGGAGTGGGTAACGCCATGGTCACTAAACGTTTGAAAAGGAGGAGACGAAATAAGACTAAGCATCATGCTCAACTTTGATTTATGAGTTCCCCAAATATTATACAATGTATGTGCTGTTGTGCTGCTTGCAGATAACATGCGCAGGTGATCTTCAATGCTGCATGGACGTGATACATTTGGACAATTTTCTCGGGCACAGTTACCGGAGAGTTTTACTCCAAAATTATTTGTGTTGTACATATAATACGCCTTCTTTCGTGATTAATGTTGCGGAATAAGTTTATATTCTTCGAGTTTTGCCAAAACTTGATCCATATAATCATGTGCACGTTTGTCTACTAGTGTTACATTTACATAATCGTCAGGCATGGTTACATTCAAAAAATCGGGCAATAATGCACTAAGTATTATTGTGCGGTTACTAAGGTGTGGTTGGCTCTCCTTCAAAATATGTTGATAAAATACCCAGCCGCCATATTGTCCTTTTGCTATTTCCTTAAGATGATGTGGGAGAAAACGCTTGTTCATATCCAAATCAATT
>JGI20163J15578_10000658_pt1 | contig 14189 bp, 10 predicted proteins | sample TergutCu122P1_FD_15578 | JGI IMG/M metagenome (IMG submission 15578)
TTCGTAGCCACTAGTATTAGAAATGTCAAATGCTTCCATACGATTAATACTTGATATACCTAGCAATTTCCCAATTTCTTTAACAGCACCGATAGTTCTTGCTTCTTCTCGCTTTAATCTTTCTTTATCTTTTGACAAAACCATCTTTGCGTTATTAGCCGCCATTTCTACAAGCTTTTCCTTCGCTCCCTTTTTAGGCACTTTAATCTTAACTTTAGTGCCTCTCTTACTGCTTAGCCACTCCTCCAAGATGGAAATATCTTCTATTTCTCTTTGGATTATTAGCTCACTAGGTATAAAAGGCGTCCCTCCATAATACTGTTTAATAAAACTTTCCAAAACATCTGATTTTGAATCACCTGTAGATACTTTAAGATAGAAATGCTCCCTACCAATTAATTTTCCGTTTCGGATAAAGAAAACTTGAACCACTGCATCACTTTCCTCTATCGCCAGAGCAAGGATGTCTCTATCTTCTCCCCTTGTGTCAGTAATCTTTTGCTTCTGGTCAATTTTATTAACTCCTTCTATTAACTCCCGATATTCAATAGCCTTTTCAAACTTCAATTCTTCAGAAGCTTTTAGCATCTTTGCTTCTAATTCCTTAATAACAATATCATAATGTCCATTTAAAAATCTCAGCACTTCTTGAATCGATTCTTGATACTCTTCCATAGAGATATACCCTTGACAAGGTGCTAGGCATTGATTAATCTGATAATTTAAACATGGTCGTTTTTTCCCAATGTCTTTAGGCAGGTTGCGATTACAGGTTCTAATCTTGTAAAGCTTCCCCACTAAATCAACAGTATCTTTTACAGCTCCACCTCTGGTATAGGGGCCGAAATATCTACTTTTATCACGAATCATTTGGTGGGCTATCATAACCCTTGGGAAAGGCTCATTAACAGTAACCTTAATAAATGGGTATCCTTTATCATCTACAAAGATAGTGTTATACTTAGGCCGATGCTCCTTTATTAAATTGCATTCCAAAACCAAAGCTTCTAATTCAGTATCAGTAACAATATACTCAAAGTAGTTTATTTGGGTTACTAGACGCTTTATTTTGATACTTTTATTGTTGCTACTTTGAAAATACTGACGCACTCGATTTTTCAAATTAATAGCCTTACCTACGTAGATAACCTCATCTTTACTATCATGCATAATGTAAACACCAGGCCTATTTGGTAGTTTTTTCAGTTCATCCTTAATATCAAAAAGCTTTTCCATTATACATTCCTTTACTATGTACTTTATGGTACATGAATATGTCAGCAAAGCTGGCGCCCGTGTACCGGTCGGGTGAATCTCGCCCAACTGCGCCGTGGTGTACTTGAACTAAAAGGCTGTTGCCCATTAACAATTTTTTGATAATTGCTTTTAGCAACAGCCTCTATATCATAGTGTGAGATGACTCCCACCTCACCATTTACACTCTATTTAGCCATCAAACATCTTCCTCCAACTCAGACTCTACACTAACAGAAGTTGCAATTGGTTTTTTCTTAATCCGCCCCTCTGTTTTTGGCTTGTAGCCGCCTTCGTCATCTTCTGGTGGCTCTTCGTATTCTCTTCCTTGGATTTCTCTGAGAATCTTCATAAATTCTTTTCCAGTAATGGTTTCTTTTTCTATTAGATAGGCAGTTATCTTATCTAGAGCTTCTCTATTTTCATTTAGCAATCGCTTAGCTTCCTCGTAGGCATTTTTAAGCATATCCATAATTTCTCTGTCTATAGATGCTGCTGTTTCTTCGCCACAAGTCATAATAGGTCTTCCATCTAAGTAACGACTTTGGACAGATTCTAACCCCATTAACCCGAATTTCTCAGACATGCCGTATTGAGTAATCATGGCACGGGCAATTTTAGTTGCCTGCTCAATATCATTTGATGCCCCTGTAGTTACAGTATCAAAAACAATTTCCTCTGCCGCTCGTCCTGCTAAGGCGCTAACTAGCATAGCTTCAAGCTCTTTTTTTGTGTTGAGGAAATGTTCTTCTTCAGGAGTTTGCATAACATATCCTAAAGCTCCCATAGTCCTTGGAACAATGGTGATTTTCTGAACAGGAGCAGCATCCTTTTGTAATGCACTTACTAAAGCGTGGCCAACCTCATGATAAGATACAATCTGTCTTTCTTCCTCACTCATTACTCTATCTTTTTTCTCTTTACCTACTAAAACAACTTCTACTGCCTCAAACAAATCTTTTTGAGTAACCACATCTCTGCCGTGTTTTACAGCATTAATAGCTGCTTCGTTTATCATATTAGCCAAATCAGATCCTACAGCACCAGATGTAGCCAAAGCAATTGCATGTAAATCTACAGTTTCATCCATTTTAACGCCTTTTGAATGTACCTTTAATACACTTACTCGGCCCTTTAAATCTGGCTTGTCAACAATAATCCGGCGGTCAAAACGCCCTGGTCTAAGTAAAGCTGGATCTAAAACCTCAGGCCTGTTGGTAGCTGCTAATAATAATAAACCTTTGTTAGTATCGAAGCCATCCATCTCTGCAAGTAACTGATTTAGAGTTTGTTCTCTCTCGTCATTGCCGCCTCCCATAGCAGCATCACGACTCTTACCAATGGCATCAATCTCATCAATAAAAACTATACAAGGTGCCATTTGCTGAGCTTGCTTAAATAAATCCCTAACTCTAGAAGCTCCTACCCCTACATACATTTCCACAAAAGCAGAGCCTGAAAGTGAAAAGAATGGAACCTTTGCTTCACCAGCTACAGCTTTAGCTAGAAGTGTTTTACCTGTTCCTGGTGGCCCTACAAGTAAGGCTCCTTTTGGAAGTTTCGCTCCGATTCCTGTAAATTTTTGTGGGTTATGAAGGAAATCCACAACCTCAACTAAGGACTCCTTCGCCTCGTCCTGGCCTGCAACATCTTTAAAGGTAACACCTGTAGATTTTTCCACATAAACCTTGGCATTACTCTTTCCAACTCCCATAACACCACCACCTTTAGTCATTCTTCTTAAAAAGAAGCTGATTAATAGAATCATTAAAAATAGCGGCAGCATTAATGTTAGGAAAAATTCTGCAAGAACTCGGCCAAAAGTATCAGGTCGAACTTGTCCAAACTCAACTCCAGCTTCTAACAAGCGATTTGGCAAATCATCATCTCTAACAACACCAGTGAAATATCTTGGAGAGGGTCCTGTATCCCTTTGCTGAGCTCGAATAAAAAAATTTGGACTCCACAACATGTCGTCATTTCCAGTTGCCTCATCTGCTTCAGCTTCTGATACATCCTCATCACTTTCAACTCGGTCCTCTTTAAGGATGATAAATATACTTGTGGAATCTATGTTTACTCTTTCCACATATCCATTTTCAACCAGATATAGAAACCTGTCATATGTAATTTCTTCGGGGCTGTTGCCTTGCATTGTATTAAATAGCCCAGTAACAATAATAATTGCAACAAGGGTAGTGGCAAGTATAATTCCCCAATTATGCTGTTTGTTTGAGCCTTTGTTATTATTATTCATAAATCCTTTTGTTGCTCCTTTTGGAAAAATTACTACAAATAAAGTTGTCCATCCTAAGTCATTATATAGCTATAAAGCCTTAAAATCAATCCTTTATTCACTTACTGGTACCTCGGCACTTTCGCTTTTAGATGCCTCAGCATATTCATTTTTTGGTGCTTCGCCATTTTCGCTTTTTGACGCCTCAGCAAATTCATTTTTTGGTGCTTCAGCATTTTCGCTTTTTGGCGCCTCAGCATATTCGTTTTTTGGAGCCTCAGCATATTCGTTTTTTGGTGTCTCAATATATTCATTTTTTGGTGTCTCTGCTTTTCTGCTTAAGATACGATTATTAAATTTATTTAGTACAATAACTAAAATCACAATACCTGCGCATGCCATAAGGTTAAACAAAGACATAAAGACTGAAATTCCAAAACTTGGCATTGCATCATAAACTATAAAATAAACATCTCTAGGCAGCTGAGAAATCAGGTTAAACATCATGCCTCGCCCAACTACTAACATTATAGCCATAAGTGCAGCAACCCCTACACTAATATAAGTTAAAATTGTAAATATTTTAATCTTCTTAAGAGGGTTCATTACATTATTAACAAAAGACTGTCTAATAGTGTTTACAACATTTAAGGTAGCTTTTAGATATATTATAGCGAAAAATAATATCGCTGCGCCTACCAATAACATAATAGCCCCAATAGTATACATCATCCCACTATGAACCCAACGGCCACCTGTAGCACCAGTGATAATAAATACGATTCCTCCTATGCCCAAACCTAATGTTGCAAGGCAATATAAAACAAATGTTATAATTGCATACACCTTAAAACATGTCAAAGCAGGCAATGCTTTTTCAGGTAATTTAGGGGTTTTCGAAGCAAGAAAAATAAGCCAGCATGCTGTAATTGGCACAGCATATATAATTAGTTCTAATATACCACTCAACCCTGCTAAGACAGATGCAAATACTGCTCCAACTGAAAACAGCGAAATACCAATTAAAAACAGAATAGAGCTACCGAAGGTGTGGGCAAACTCAGCATAACTACCTGGTGCATAATGCATACGAGGCATAGCTTGATTCACCATATAAGGAGGTTGCCCTGGAGGTTGCCCATGGCCAGATTGATATCCAGGTTGTGAGTATCCTTGTTGCTGTGAGTATCCAGGTTGTGGGTATCCTTGTTGCTGGGGATATCCTTGTTGCGGCGGATACTCCTGTTGCTGGGGATATCCTTGTTGCGGCGGATACTCCTGTTGCTGGGGATACCCTGGCTGAGGTGAATACCCTTGTTGCTGGGGATATCCTTGCTGAGGCGGATGCCCTGGCTGAGGATGATAACTCTGCCCTGGTGGATACCCTAGCCCTGGTTGGTAACCTTGCCCAGGTGGATGGCCTGGCCCTGGTTGATAACCCTGCTGAGATGGATGACCTAGTTCTGGTTGATAACCTTGCCCAGGCTGGTAACCTTGCACAGGTGGATGCTCTGATTCTAATTTAGTTGGTACTGGAGGCGGCGTTTGCTCTGCCTTTTCCACAGGACTTCCGCATTCTCCGCAAAACTTAGCAATTTCTGGAAGATCAATTAAACATTTTTTACACTTCATAAGTATTTTCCTCCTAAATTTTATTCCAATTTATTCTAAAGAAAACGAGATTCCTAACTTTCTTTCTCACTATCATACCATACAACAAGAAAAATTTGAATATTTAAATCATTGTCATAATGCTATTATTCTAGTATACTTATTTTTAGAGTAACAAGCAGTAAGTGTTAAACTCAATTGCGCTATGACGGCTAAAAATATTTCAAATCAAGGAGAAGTAAATGAAAATCGGATTTGACAACGACAAGTATCTTAAAATGCAATCTGAACACATAAAGGAACGTATTAGTCATTTTAACAATAAACTGTACCTTGAATTTGGAGGCAAACTCTTTGATGATTATCACGCCTCAAGAGTATTACCTGGCTTTGCTCCTGATGCTAAACTAAAGCTTTTAAAGCAGTTGAGCGATCAAGCCGAAATTGTTATAGCCATTAATGCTGATGATATTGAAAAAAGTAAAATACGCCAAGATTTGGGAATCACCTATGACACTGATGTCTTACGGTTAATCGATTCTTTTAAAGATAATGGTCTTTTTGTAGGCAGTGTTGTCATTACTCGTTATAACGGCCAAGATGCTGCAAATTTGTTTAAAAATAGACTTGAAAAATTCGATATTAAGGTTTATATGCATTATAAAATCGCAGGATATCCCTCTGATATTTCATTAATAGCTAGTGATGAAGGTTATGGAAAAAACGAGTATATAGAAACTAGTAGGCCCCTTGTTATTCTTGCCGCCCCAGGACCAGGGAGCGGGAAAATGGCCGCTTGCCTTTCTCAGCTTTATCACGAGCATAAGAGAGGAATTAATGCTGGATATGCCAAATTCGAAACCTTTCCTATTTGGAACTTGCCCCTTAAACATCCTGTTAATATCGCATACGAGGCAGCTACAGCTGATTTGAATGATGTAAATGTAATTGATCCTTTCCATCTTGAAGCTTATGGAATGACAACTGTAAACTATAAGCGAGATGTGGAAATTTTCCCTGTGTTAAACTTAATCTTTGAAAAAATCCATGGCAAAAGCCCTTACAAATCCCCTACTGATATGGGAGTAAATATGGCAGGCAATTGTATCACAGATGACGAAGTCTGCAAAGAAGCTGCCAAGCAAGAGATTATTCGCAGGTATTATTCTTCTTTAGGCTCACTGTTGAAGGGAATGTCTCCTGAAAGAGAAACTGAAAAACTTGAGCTTCTTATGAAGCAAGCGGATGTGACAACTAGCTCTAGAAAAGTTGTTAAGGCTGCTTTAGATAGAGCTAAGGAGACAGGTGGCCCTGCTGCTGCTTTGGAATTTGCAGATGGTACCATTGTTACTGCTAAAACCTCAAAACTACTTGGAGCATCAGCTGCATTACTGCTTAATGCTACAAAACATTTAGCTGGCCTTGATAAGAAAATCAAAATGATTTCACCAGAAGCAATAGAACCTATCCAACTATTAAAGACAAAATATCTAAAAAGCAAAAACCCTCGCCTTCACACAGACGAAGTTTTAATCGCTTTATCTACAAGTGCAGCGTCTAATCCAGATGCAGCTTTGGCAATGGAGCAATTAGCAAAACTTAAAAGGTGCCAAGCTCATACTTCCGTGATGCTTTCAAGTGTAGATATTAACGTTTTTAAAAAGCTGGGCATTCAGCTTACCTGTGAAGCTGTTTACGAAGCTAACAGAATATATAACTTATAACTGGTAAGATGAACTCTCACTTTCTTAATCAAGCCCCTGTCGATACTATAGGCGGGGGCTTGATTTTTGAAAAAAATCAAAAATAAGTTGCTAATTTGGTGTATAGTGGTTATAATACTGTGTTAATACATAGAAGGAACTTTCTTGTCATTTGTCTACTTTTATTACTTTCGCCAAATAAGCTAATGCAAGAAATATAGGTAGTTATGGATAAAGCAGCTCCAATTATTAAAATTAAAAACCTAGATAAAGTCTTCACTGGTTCAAATGGGCAGGTTCAGGCTTTAGAGGATGTTAATATAGAGGTATTCCCTGGCGAAATTTTCGGCATTATTGGGTTAAGTGGAGCAGGTAAGAGTACCTTGGTTCGATGCATGAATTACCTAGAGCGCCCTACAGTAGGCACAGTAATAGTGGACGGGGATGATTTAGGAACCTTGCCTCCAAAAGAACTAAATGCAGCAAGAAGAAACATGGGAATGATTTTTCAACAGTTCAATCTCTTGATGCAACGAACCACCTTAGGCAATGTTTGTTTCCCCCTTGAATTAACAAGATTCTCTGGAAAAAAACTTCGCCATAAAATTACAGAATTGATTCGAAGAACGGAAAAGAAAAAAATACAAGCTAGAGCCAAGGAATTGTTGAAAATTGTAGGTCTAGAGGACAAAATCAAGTCCTACCCTGCCCAACTTTCTGGAGGCCAAAAGCAAAGAGTTGCCATTGCCAGAGCTTTAGCAACAGACCCAAAGATTCTTCTTTGCGATGAAGCTACTAGTGCATTAGACCCAACTACCACTATTTCTATTTTAGAGTTGTTGAAGAAACTTAACCAAGAAATGGGACTTACCATTGTAATCATCACTCACGAAATGTCAGTTGTTGAACGAATATGTAATAAAGTTGCTATTATTGATGATAGTAAAATATGCGAAGTAGGTCTAGTCAGTGAAGTTTTCGCCAACCCTAAGTCAAAGCCTGCCAGAAGACTTGTTTTTCACAATAGAGAACATGATGTTCATTTTGGCCAGGATAATTGTTATCGTATTATTTTTGATGGTCGATCTTCCTTTGAACCTGTAATCGCTAATGTTGTATTGGAGTGTGGGTGTCCCATTAACATATTGTATGCTGACACTCGCAATATAGATGGTAATGCTTTTGGACAGATGGTTATCCAACTACCAGATGATGAGTTAACTACTAATCGTGTTCTTGGTTACTTAAAAAACCAGGGAATCACCTATGAAGAAGTTAAGAATTTTATCTAAAAGGAGATTTATAGTTTGTTTACGAATTTACTAGAATACCTAACATCACGGGCCGATTTATTTTTTACTGGAATATTAGAGTCATTGTATATGACTTTAGTTTCTACTGGCATTGCTTATCTTATCGGTCTGCCATTAGGAGTTCTTTTGATTATTACAGATAATCCATTGGATACAAAAAGTGGAAGCCGCAAAAAGAAAATTTGTAAAACTATTTACACCATTCTCGGCTTCATAGTTAATGTATTTAGGTCTATTCCCTTTATCATTCTAATAATATTTTTGATTCCAATGACGCGTTTTATTGTGGGAACCACAATAGGTTCCACAGCAACCATTGTACCACTTGTGGTTGCTGCAGCACCATTTGTAGCCAGATTGGTTGAGTCTTCAATAAAGGAGGTGGATGATGGAGTGGTTGAAGCCGCTCGCTCTATGGGGGCGTCCACCCGTCAAATCATCTGGAAGGTTTTGTTACCAGAGGCCAGGCCCTCCTTACTAATTGGAAGTGCAATTGCTGTGGCGGCAATTTTTGGTTATGCTGCAATGGCAGGGTTTATAGGTGGGGGTGGCCTTGGAGCTATAGCTATCAATTATGGTTTCCACCGTTACCAAACGGATGTTATGATGATTACTCTCATACTATCAGTTATCATAGTTCAAATTTTGCAAGTTATAGGAATGCGACTGGCTAAGATGTCAGACAAGAGAATTAGGTAATCAATGGATTCATAACCAAGGCTTGTTAGTATGAAACGTAAATAAGATCCAATGTTTACACAACTAAAGAGATGTATCAAAGTAAATCAGTTTAAATATATTCGGGACTTAATATCCCCCAAAGGAGAAAAATTATGAAAAGAAGAATTTTAAGTTTATTAATTGTAGTGATAGTAGCATTTTCACTTTTACAAATAGGATGTGGTAGAGATTCAGGTGATGAGCTGGCATTACCAGCACCTGGAGAAACTATTACTCTTGTAGTTGGGGCAACTCCAACTCCCCACGCTCAAATATTAGAACAAGTTGTTGATGTGTTGTATGAAGAGGGCATTATCTTAGAAATCGTAGAATTTACTGATTTTGTTTTGCCTAATCTTGCGTTAAATGACGGCGAATTACATGCCAATTACTTCCAGCATGTTCCTTATATGGAATCTTTCAACAATGAACACGGCACTGAAGTTGTGCCTGTTGGAGGTATCCATTATGAGCCACTTGGAATCTATCCAGGTAGAAGTGACAGCCTTGATAACATTCCAGATGGTGCCATCATTGCCATACCTCAAGATGTTACAAACGCTGCCAGAGCTTTAAATCTCTTAGAAGCAAATGGACTAATTACCCTTGCTGAAGGAGCAGGGTTACTGGCAACTGCAAGAGATATAGAATATAATCCCCATAATATCGAAATTTATGAGGTGGCGGCTGCCCAGCTAGCTAGAATTTTACCAGATGTTGATTTTGCTGTTATAAATGGAAACTTCGCTCTACAAGCTGGTCTAACTGTCGAAAGGGATGCCCTTGCAGCTGAAGATCCAAATTCACCAGCTGCCCAGACTTATATGAACGTGGTTGCTGCCAGAGCAGGCTATGAAGATAACCCTGTTATTTTAAGGCTAGTTGAAGTAATACAAAGTGAAGCCATTAGACAATTTATTCTTGATAACTTTCAAGGAGCTGTTGTACCACTATTCTAATGTAGATGGAATTGTAACCATCTCTGCCGCCGAAGATTATCATGGTGGCTGATACAATTTTCGACCAAGTGGACACCAAAACATACTTGAGTTTAAATACTGATGTAAATATGACACGCATCTAAATGGGATGCTTAGAAAAAAGAAGGGGCTACCCTTCTTTTTTTTATTTCTTGGTTTTATTGTTAACTAAATAACGAAATTGCGCTTTATTGTTAATAAAATAACATTAAACCGATGTTTTGTTAATAAAATAACAGTTGCGCTAGGCATTGTTAAGAAAGTAACAGGCACAGAAAGGACATTGTTAATTAAGTAACGTAATTGTGCACAATATTTTGAACAATTGCGTTATTTGTATTGAAAAAACACACATTTTGCATTATAATGAAACCATGACATCCCTTTGGAGGTTGGTTTCTTGTTGGCCAACTATAAGGGTTAAGGAGATGTAACTACGCAGTAGGTCTACCGACAGGAGTCATCTCACACTATGACATATAAGGAGTTAACAATTGGTAGGAATAAAAGGCATTTATGTACCTCACAATAAAAATACATCTGGCAGCACACCCACCATAATAAAAACACCTAATGAGGTTCGTATACCAATGAAAATGCATGCAGGTGCTCCTGCTGCCCCTGTTGTTAATATAGGTAGGATGGTTAAGATTGGTGAGCTTATTGGGGATGCATTTAAAGGCAAAGTCTCAGCTCCTGTTCATGCAAGTGTTTCTGGAAGAGTTAAAAGTATAGACCAATTTAATCCACTTACTGGTGAAGAAGAGGTTTCTGTTGTAATCACAGCTGACGAAAACCAAACTATGTTTGAAGGCCTTACACCTCCCACCGTCACAAACACCCAGGAGTTTCTAAGTGCCGTTCAGGATAGTGGCGTCGTAGGACTAGGTGGTGCTGGATATCCTACAGCTCCAAAGCTCACTTTACGAGAAGGAGTTAATATAGATTATATTCTTGTAAACGGAGCTGAATGCGAGCCATATATTACCAGCGACACCAGAGCAATGGTTGATAGTACACAAGATGTGTTTTATGGTTGCCTTTTAATGAAAAAGTATATTGACCCTAAACAGGTAATTATATGCATTGAAGATAATAAGCCAGAAGCTATTACAAAATTAAAGGAACTGACTAAAACAACAGATGGTATTTCTGTTCATGTCTTACCATCTAGTTATCCCCAAGGGGAAAGAAAGGTTCTTGTTTATAATGTAACAGGGCGTATTGTTCCTGAAGGCGCTCGTTTACCAGATGTTGGATGTATTGTTCTTAACTGTACCACTGTTGCAGTTTTTGCCCATTACATTAGGACTGGCATGCCCCTTACCCACCGAGTCGTTACTGTTGATGGTTCAGCAGTAAAAAACCCTCAAAATGTTATAGCTCCTATTGGAACACCTATACATCATATTTTTGAACACTGTGGGGGCTTTAAGGATGAAGTAGGGAAAATCATTATGGGGGGACCCATGATGGGAACAGCTGTCCCAAACACAGACATGCCTCTATTAAAATACAATAATGCTTTACTAGCATTTAATAAAAGAGACTCTAAACCACCAATGGAAGTACCATGTATAAAGTGTGGCAGATGCATAGAGAATTGTCCCATGAAGTTAATGCCATCTCATATAGAAGATGCATATGAACGAGATGACATACAGATGCTGACAAAGTTAAAGGTTGGAATGTGTGTTGAGTGTGGCTGTTGTGCCTACTTATGCCCATCAAAGCGACCTTTGGCTCAAGCCATAAAGCTTGCAAGTAACATGGAATGGGAGGCTCGACGAAAATGACCAACCCCCAGATTAATGACCAACCAGAAAAGCTAACTGTGACCTTTTCTCCTCACATACGAAGCCATGGAAGTACAAACCGCATTATGCTTGATGTTGTAATTGCCCTTCTGCCAGCTTTTATTGCTTCTGTGCTGATTTTTGGTCCCCGTGCTGCATTAATTACAGTTGTATGTGTAGCAGCATGTGTTCTCTTTGAAGCTATATATCAAAAGGTTACAAAGCAAGCTATTACCATTACTGATTTTTCAGCTGTTATAACAGGTTTACTAATTGCTTTTAATCTTCCTGTAACCCTTCCTTTATGGCAGGCAATTTTTGGCTGTTTCGTCGCTATAGTTATGGTAAAACAATTATTCGGCGGGTTGGGACGTAATTTTGCTAATCCTGCAATTGTAGCTAGGGTAATACTGTTTATTGCTTTTCCTTTGACAATGAGCTATTGGCATATGCCAGATGCAACTCCAGCTTGGGTATTACTTTCTAATGTTATTCCTACTTCTTCAGAAGTTGCTGTGGATGCCTTGTCTTATGCAACTCCTCTTGTGCATCTGGCTAATGATAATATAAATACTCTTCCATCCTTTCTCCATATGTTTCTAGGACTACGAGGAGGAACAATTGGTGAAACCAGTGCAATTGCGCTTTTATTAGGTGGTATTTATCTCCTAGTTAGGAGGGTAATCAGATGGCATATTCCTGTATCTTTTATGGGTACAGTTGCCATACTTACCCTCTTTGGAGGCGGCTTTGACATTAGTTTTATGCTGATGCATCTCCTTGCAGGAGGTTTGATTCTAGGAGCTTTGTTTATGGCAACAGATTATGTAACCTCCCCTCAAACCAGCAAAGGCCGAATTATCTTTGGAATTGGATGTGGTGTATTAACAGTAGTTATTCGCTTTTTCGGTAATTATCCAGAAGGAGTGTCTTTTGCAATTTTACTTATGAACATTCTTGTTCCTTTTATTAATAAAATATCAATGACAAAACCCCTAGGAGGTAAAGAAGTGTGAAAAAGGATTTTATAGCTCCAATTCTTTCTATGTCTTTAATATGCTTGGTTATGACAGGTGCACTTGCTTTGGTAAACAATATTACTGAACCTATTATTGAAGCTGCCGCTAATGAACGGGCGGATGAAGCTATGATAGCCTTGATTCCCGAGGCAGATGGTTTTGTTCCTGTTTCAAATTCAGAATCTGGTAATTTCCCACCGGCCATTAGAGATGCCTATCGTGCGTCAAATGGTGCAGGTTATATTTTCATTGTAAGTACTCATGGCTTCGGTGGTGAAAAAAGGATTATGATTGGCTTATGTGATATGGGTTATTTTAATGGATCCACAGTACTTTCTCATAACGAAACCATAAGTTTTGCAAATCGGGTCTTCGAGGTACGAGACTACCTTGAAGCTCAAGGCAAAAGTTTGCTAGACATAGATGCTATTTCAGGTGCAACCCAAACCTTAGACGCTTATCAGCAAGCAATAGAATATGTGTATGAGGCACTTGAAACATTAGAGGGCCAACTGTAATGAAAAAACTTGAAATATTAATGAAAGGCATTGTGCGAGATAACCCTGTTCTTGTGTTACTTCTAGGGCTTTGTCCTGCACTTGCAGTATCAACTGATGCATTTAATGCGGTGGGCCTTGGGGCAGCAACCACCTTTGTTTTACTATGTTCAAATATAACAATATCTATACTTCGTAAAGTTATCCCAGACAAAGTACGAATCCCTTGCTATATTGTCTTAATTGCTGCCTTTGTAGCTTTAGTTCAATTGATTGTAGAAGCATACTTTTTTAGCCTCCACGTAGCTCTAGGTATCTTCCTTCCTCTTATAGCTGTTAACTGTGTTATTTTCGCTCGGGCAGAAATGTTTGCCAGCAAAAACAAAATAACCCATTCAATTATTGATGCTATTGGTATGGGTGCTGGCTTTACCCTTGCTCTACTGTTAATTGCCACTATTCGAGAAATATTAGGTAATGGAACCTGGTTTGGCATGGAACTACCTGTCCTAAATGAATTCAATATACCACTAATGACCTTTGCCCCAGGCGGTTTTATAGTATTTAGTGTCCTTATTGCTGCTGTCAACAAAATCACCAAAGGAAAGGCAGCAACAAATAGGGAATTCACCTGTGGCAAGTGTCCATCTGCTTTTGTTTGTGGCATGGGGCGCCGTGCCAACACTCCTTGCGAGGATGAGTCAAAGAATGGAGGTGTTTTGTAATGGATTTTAGCACCTTTATTGTAATTATAATGGGGGCGGCAATTGTTAATAACTATGTTCTAAATCGCTTTTTAGGTATATGTCCGTTTTTTGGTGTATCTAAAGATATGAACAGCGCCATAGGTATGAGCTTTGCCATCATTTTTGTTATGATTTTGGCAACTGCTGTTACCTGGCCTATTCATGTTTATTTACTTGAACCTTATGGCCTTGGTTTTTTACAAATTGTAGCCTTTATTATCATTATTGCATCACTAGTTCAGCTTACAGAAATCGCACTAAAACGCCATGTGCCAGCCCTGTATAAATCTCTTGGGGTCTTTTTACCCCTAATG
>JGI20163J15578_10000659_pt1 | contig 14188 bp, 4 predicted proteins | sample TergutCu122P1_FD_15578 | JGI IMG/M metagenome (IMG submission 15578)
GTATTACACCATCCTTTGTCCATACTGCATAGAATCCTGAGTTTACGCCTGGCATACGGCCTGGTGGTGTAACTAGTTCTTCAGCTGGTACTGGATAGCCTACTGCTAGGTTTTCAGTTGATCTTACCCAACCTGCAAACTCTAACTCAGCTATTGGTGCTGGTGGGCCTGCTTGTAGAGGAGCTATGGATACTGGTGTACCTGGATTCCATGCTAGAACCGAACCTACTGGTCTTAAACCTGTTACAGGTGTTTGACCTGCTGTTACTACCCATGATGGGAAGTTTGCTACGGTTAGCATTCTATCTGGTGGAGTAATCTCTACAATTACATTTCCATCATCGTCTACGGTGATGTCATAATCCCAATCATCCCCTGGTAGATTTACTACTACATCATCATCTTCTCCATCTGGAATTATTATGGTGATGTTTCCATCATCATCCCAGTCTAAGTCGTAATCTCTATCTGGTGGATATATTTCAACGTTTCCATCGTCATCTACATCGATTACAATCTCATCTCCTGGTGGTGGTGGCGGTGGAGGTATTACACCGTCTATTGTCCATACCGCATATACCGCTGTATTTGTACCTGGCATACGTGCTGGAGGTGTGATTAGGGCTTCTGTTGGTACAGGGTAACCTACTGCTAGGCCTTCTGTTGAAGCTACCCATCCTGCAAACTCTAACTCAGCTGGTGTTGGTAGTCCTTCTGCCCATGCCAGAACCGAACCTACTGGTCTTGGACCTGTTACAGGAGTTTGGTTAGCTGTTACTACCCACTCTGGGAAGTTTGCTACTGTTAAGACTCTGTCTGGAGGTGTAATCTCTACAATTACATTTCCATCGTCTACAGTTATGTCATAATCCCAATCGTCTCCTGGCAGATTTACTACTACATCATCAGGATCGGTGTCTGGAATTACTATAGTGATGTTTCCATCATCATCCCAGTCTAAGTCGTAATCTGTATCTGGTGGATATACTTCAACATTTCCATCATCATCTACATCAATTACGATTTCGTCACGATCTGCTGGTTGTGGTTGACCATATCTACCATATCTGTCACCCCATAGAGCGTAAGCTACAGTGTCGCTATCTGGCTTATAAGCGTAGTAAGCTAGATTCTTAGCAATTTCTGGAGGTGGCTCATATCCTACTACTAGGCCTTCTGTTGTGGTTGCCCACTTAATGAAGTACCATGATCCACCGCAGTCAGCTGGTAATGGAGTTGTTCCTGCACTCCAGGTAAGTGGTGTGCCCACTTCTACTGCTAGATTAGTTACTGGAGATTGATTTACTGGTACTACCGCTACTGGAGAGTTATTTACTATAAGCTCTCTTGTTGGTGGTGGTGGCGGTGGTGGGTCTGGACAGTCACAACAGTCTGGACACTTACCACAGTCATCACATGGAACCTCTGGACCACAGTTGAAGCATACATCACAGTCATCGCCTGGACAGATGTCTGGATTATCACAGCATGGTACCGGTGGTTGTGGTGGAATTCTACCATCTTCATCTACCCAGATTGCAAATACTGTTGTGTTTACTCCTGGCATACGCTCTGGTGGAGTAATCAAGGCTGTATCTGGTACTGTTGCACCTACTGTTAAGTTGGCTGTTGTACTTGCCCATCCTCTAAAGAATAAGCCTTCTGGTGGTGTTCCTGGTATCCACTCTAACACTGAACCTACTGGTCTTAAACCTGTTTGCGGTCCTTGACCTGTAACTACTACCCAGGTTGGGAAGTTAGATACTGTTAGGAGTCTGTCTGGAGGTGTAATCTCTACAACTACGTTTCCATCTCCGTCTACTGTTATGTCATAATCCCAGTCATCTCCTGGTAGATTTACTTCTACATCGTCTGGATCTCTGTCTGGAATTGTTATGGTGATGTTTCCATCATCATCCCAGTATAGGTCATACTCATCTTCATCTAAGTTAATGTCTACGTTTCCGTCTTCATCAACGTCGATTACGATGTCGTCAGGATCTGGTGGTTGTGGTTGACCCCATCTATCATCTCTGTCACCCCATAGGGCGTATCTTGTTAATCCGCCTTCTGGCATTGTTGCCGGTGGGTTTTCATCGATGATTGCTGGTGGTGGTACCATTCCTACTTGTAGGCCTTCTGTTGTTGTTGCCCATCCTAGGAAGTACCATGTGTAACCACCTGTTACTTCTGCTGGTGTACCTTCATTCCAAGGACCAAGTAGTGCTCCTGCTAGGAAGTTTCCACTTACTGGTGTTTGATTAGTTGTAATTACTGTTACTGGCGCGTTACGTACAAGTAATGGATATTCACCTGGACCTGGATCTACTAGTAAGTGGATATTTACTCTTGCTACTCCATTAGCATCGTGAGCTCCTACTACAGCATTACCTGTTACAAAGCCTTCAGCTGCTGCTGTTACTGTGCCACCTGTTAGTGGAGTGTTAGAGCGAGCTTCCCATGTATTGGTTGTGCCTACTCTTACTAGATTTACTGGTCTATCAATTGATACTGTTACATTAGCTGGATCTGGACCTGTTACATTTACTAATAGTCTGTATGCTGTTGGTACAGTCTCTGGTACTAATGTAAAGTTTGCTTGTGTCATGTTGTTAGCTGTTACTGCTACGGTTCTAGATTGGGTCTCAAATCCTGGCATTACTACTATTACATTGTAGCTTCCTACTGGTAAATCTAATACCTCATAGTGGCCAAGACTATTGGTTACTGCATTTCCTACAACCGCTCCTGCTGCATTCTCTATGGTAATAGATGCTCCAGCTAATGGNCCTGCAGGGCCTCTAACTGTTCCATATATACCTTGGTCTGTTGCTGCAAATGGTACGATTGTAATGGTTACTGTTGCAATACCNGCTGCGTTATGAGCTCCTACTACAGCACTTCCTGGACGGTGGTTTGCAGCTCTTGCTACTGCAGTCTCNCCTGTTAGTGGTGTGTCTGAACCTAGCTCCCATCTNTTTCCGCCTGTGTTAGTCAAAGCTCTGCCATCTGCTAAGATGTAAACTTCATCAGCTACTCCGCCAAGTACAAAGGCTTCTAATAGATAGTTGTAAGGACCGGCTGCTCTTCTTACTAATGTAAAGTTCGCAGTTACCCATACTTCATTTATAGTGGTTACGTTACGGTATTGGCTATAGAATGCTAAGTGAGATACGTGTACTGTGTGTGGTCCTATTGCTAGTTGATCCACTGAGTAACGTCCCTGAGCATCAGTTATTGCTGTAGCTACTGGTGCTCCTGTAGCATCGGTAATGGTGATAGCTGCGTTTGGTACTGGTACTAATTCGCCGCCTACTATCTCATTAACCACACCTCTAATACCGCCACCTCTTGGTGGTAAGTCACCGTCAAGGTGTAATTCTACAAAGGCTACGCCATCTGTGTAAGCTCCTACCTGGGCACTATCAGTTGCAAAGCCTGGAGCTGATGCTTCTACGGTTCTGCCTGTTAGTGGTGCATTGGTACGAACTGTCCAAATGCCTGTGCCTTCTGCGTCACTTAAGGTAACTGGTGGAGTTCCTAAGGCTACAACTGAGGTAGCTGGGCCACCTGTTACAGTTGCTACTAATAGGTAATCTCCTACATTATCTGTACATGCTACTAATGCGAAGTTTACTACTGTCATTTGATTGGCTACTACTACCACACCTGTACGATTAGCTCTTGCAAAGCCACTGGCATCTGCTACTACTGTATAGGTTCCTGGAGCAATGTTTAATACTTCATAGCGACCAAACTCATCAGTAAGTCTGTACTCTACGATTTCGCCTGCAGCGTTTTGTACTGCTACAAAGGCTCCTTCTATTGGAGTTCCATCAGCGGCTCTTGTTACTACACCGTGAATTCCGCCCATGCCTGGCTCTAAGATAAGTGGCTCTAATTCAATTACTACTGTTTGGAAGCCATTTACAAAGTTTGCCGCATCTGCATAAGCTGCTCCGATTCTAAAGCCTTCTGCTATTGCATGGATATAACCACCTGTTGCTCTTGGTAGCTCTACATCCCAAGTTACTTGTCTTTCTACTGGTACATTGTTAAAGGTTACTTGAGCTGCCTCTACTCTTGCACCGGCTGGGTCTACTACATCAATAATTAGTAAGTATTCCTCGTAACCAGGGCCTGTTACTCTACTTAGATATACATCTGCCCATACCCCTGCTTCTGTTCCTAAGATTATTGGATCTACTACTGATAATGCAGTTCTAAATCCTTCTTTAGAAGCTAGTACTCTGTATGTTCCAGCATCTAAGCCTGTAAACTGATAGAATCCATCAGCGGCTGATGTTGTAGTTGCTAGAGTCTCACCAGTGGCACTTAGTAATACTACTGTGGCTCCTTCTAGTGGAGTTACTCTATCAGTTGCATCCCATACATAACCTGCTATAGTTCCAGCATCTAATGCTTCTCTAGTTAGGTAGATGTATAGTATTGCATCATCTGTTTCACAAGCTATGTGAGAATTGCTAACAAATCTGTAAGCGGATGCTACTAATTCTTCACCGGCTCTTACAGTTATGTTTTCAAATACTCCTGTAGCACTTTCTAAGGTTTGTCCTCCTGCTACTAAGGTGGAGTTGGCAATTAAGCGCGATCCCCATCTTGTTGCTTCCACAACTCGTACTTCGTCATATTCAACCAATACTCCACGCTCCATTACTATTGTAACGTTAGCTGGAACTGCTGGCTCACCATCCTCTGCTGGGATAAACTCATTGTAAAACTCTTCGATTACTTCCCAACCTACTGGGAAGAATCCATCTGCTTCTGCTAAGATCTCACTTAGTAGTGTAGCACCTGTTAAGGCAAATGGGTTTGTTCCTGTCCAGCTAAGAGGTGTTAATGGTGGATTTACATTATCTGGATGTCTTACATCGATTCTTGGGTTATATTGGGTTGGAATTAGAACTTCTACTTCTTCACCTTCTTCATTCTCCTGTATCTCTACTAAACGTACAGGGGTGTTTGGTGGCAAGGTAATGTTATCTAATTCTACTGTTATTGTTAATGGACCTGTTGCATTAATATCATCGATCATGCCAATGGTAAAGCCATCTCTAAACCAATCATATCCTGCGGAACCAGCTGCCATTGCATCTCCAATGGTTACTGTGTTTCTTGGCAACAATCCACGAACTCCTACTACTGGACGTGGGTCATCTGGATGACCTTGGCCTACTCCTGTTGGATGTACATGTAATGCTGGTGGCTCTACTAGATCTCCTTGTAAGCGAACCACACGCTCTTGTACATCATCCCACTCCCATTGTTCAACTGCATTTCTTACTCTTTGAGTATGATGGAATACTGTTGTGTTTGCTTGCTCTTGGCTAGTTACTAGACCACGATGTGTTCCAGCAACCCAAAGGTTTGGTTGGACATCGTCAACGTCTTCACCAATATCATGAGAACCATCGCGAACAAATACATAAATGTCTCTGTCGATTGCAACTCTTCTCATTGGAATGTTTATGAAACCATTAGCTACGTCTTCTTCTGTTAGATACAAACGACCTGGCTCTGGTCCATCACTTGTTACTGATGGTGGTATCATTAACTCATATCCTAATGCCTCAGCACTTACCCACCATGGTAATTCAATCATCTCATGACGTGTCAGCATTATACCTGCATTTAGTACTGGTGGGTCTGCCTCTGGATCTGGGAACATTACTGTTACTCCAGGTCCGGCTATCATAGTTGCATGATCAATTGGTGATTGGAATGGACAATCCATATCAATTGCTTGAACTACGAATAGGTCACCATCAGCTGCCTCACCAAAGGCTACTACATGGTTTGGTGAGATTAAACCAGATGTAATTCTTCCAGTTGGCTTAATGTGAGCTCTTACATATCCACTAGGCTCTTCTAATGGGATAATTGGGCGGTTAGCTTCTTGACCCATAGCATTATTTATTGGGAAGCCTTCCCAACCCCAACCACGTGGATCGTAATGTCTTACGATTGGATAATTCAAGTCTTCTGGTACACCAAAGGTTATGTTTCTGTATTCAAAATCAATATGTCCAAAGGTTGCACCTGCTAATGCATACAAGTGGTGGCGATAGTCGCCCTTGTCAAGGAAGAAGCGCTCTTGTAATCCACTTGCTGTATGACTGGTTTGCCATGCTAGGTATGGTAAGGTTGATTGATAACCACCTTCTCCATAAACTCCTACACGCCATGGACCTGTCAATGTATGGTTTACTCCAGGGATAAGTCCGGTTGCTAATAAGTCAGCACCAATTACGTTTATACCTGGTTGTAATATATGTAGTCTGTTACGTACGTTAACTGGTTGGCCTTCATTTCTTCTAGCAGCTGTCCCACCAAATCTTGGTCTTGGATCTGGAGATGGGATTCCAATAGTGTTAACTACGTATACTTGGTTAAACATTGTATTACGAATTACACGACCATCGTCTCGTCTTGCATCTTGAGCTACCATGAAACCATTAGCTCTTGTAGCTACATAACCTCTACGTACAATCATTTGTCCTGTTGTACGAGATCCGATTACNCCACTACCTGCATTACGAACATCAATTACGTCGGTACGTACCACACCTGTTACAAAGAAATCTTCTACGATNGTCANACCAGCGGCTGCTTGCCATCCGATAATTCCACCNGTACGAGCACTTCTTTGAGAGGTAATGGTTCCTTCATTAAATACTTCTCGCATTACTAAACCATTAGATCTGTTCTCTCCAATGATTCCACCGGTACCACGTCCAGTTGTGGAGTTTCCAAACTGGCTTACACGTCCAGCATTACCTGTTTGCTGTACATGAGCACGAGGACCATTAATGAAACCAATAACTCCACCTACATGGGCTTGATGGGTTGGCCAGATGCGACCATAGTTTCTGGTTCTGCCATCTACTCTTACATCACTGGCTGTACGAACACCACCGATGATTCCACCAACTTCTAAACTACCACGAACTAAACCACGGTTTACAGCGTGGGTTACGTGAGTTACTGAAGCTGCATTGGCTCCGTGGGTAACACGACCGATAATACCACCAGCTCCACGTGTTGTTCCTACTACATCACCGTAGTTGGTAACATTTGTTAGTCTTGCTACTTGGTTGGCTACATTGGTTCCTGAATGCTCAATCCAAGCAACAATACCACCTGATGAGTGGCCTGCTGTTGCACTACCTGCTGTTTGAACAGCTGCATTACGTACCATGTTTCCATGGTTTGTACTGTCTGTTATATGTAGTGGAGCAGATGAACGACCTACAATACCACCTGTACGACCTGCCGCATTGGCTTGTGGACGCATAACAGCATGTCTTATGTCTCCATAGTTTACTGCTTCTGTGATAAAGGTTGGTGCCATGTTACGGCCAATGATTCCACCTACTTCTCTCATACCTTGAGCTGTTGCTGTTACTCCTAAGGCTGGATTAGCTGCACCAATAACATCTGCATGGTTCTCTACTCTTTCTATTATTATGCCTACTCCCGCTCCTGCAGTGGTCATTGTACGACCAATGAATCCACCTACATCTGATTCTCTTAATGTAGAGGAAATGGTTCCTACTGGAATTAATGGAGGATCAATTGCTGGTACCACTTTTGAGTCTCTAATTGTTGCCATACCCATTGCGGCTGTCTCACCAATGAATCCACCTACTCGGTTTCCACCAATGATATCTGTAGAGGTTACTACAGTATGCTCGATTACTGTGGAAACTGATCCTGTTGGAGTTTGAGGAGTTGTAAATACTCTTCCTAAGACTCCACCAGCATGGGAGAATATAGCCGTGTTGCCGGTACGACGAATTGGTACATTTACGATGTTCTCATTAAACACACCTTCTACTTCTGTCTCACTGGCTGTGATTTCTAAACGACCACGGTTCTCTCCTACTACACCACCGGCTATGTTTAAGGTGGCTACTGGACCAAACACTGTGGTAAGAATCCCATCTACATGAATGTCAGTAAGGGTAAGTCTTGCTGTCTCATGTACCATACCTACCAATCCACCCAAACGAGTGTTTGCATGGTTTGGTGTCGGTAATGTATGACCGATGGATAGTTGGGCTTCTAACATGTCTACGTTATTAACCTGAACATTTCCACCTAAACTTACAGCACCGATTAGGGATCCGATTCCGATTGGATAAGTTAATACTCCAGCTACCTCGGTTAATATCACGTCTTGGAAAACAAGGTCTTCAATTACTGCTTGACCCCCGGCTGTTTGAACTATACCGGTGTTTAGTCTACGAGATATCTCTCCTGGTGGTACTACTGGACCACCTACATGGGTTAAGGTTATTCCAGATACTACTGGCCTTACTCCATCGTCACCTACATAGCCTCGTAACACACCAGTAAACATTCCAGGACGACCTGGGTTAATTGGCATTACCCCTGTCATGTCTATGTCATTCATTACTACGAATGTGTCATAGTTGGCATGAGTCCCTCTAAAGAACGCTGCCATATCCTGTGGCGTGTAAATACGACGCTCAACTCCGCGTAGCGCTTGAATGCCTTGATAAGAAGCACTTGCTGCTACACCCTCCGATGCATCAAGAACTTCTGGCTGGTTTGGCATGGTGTTTAATACCGTTAAATCCAACTCATCAGCTCCCGCTGCATGTCCTGGCAATGACGAGAATACCATTAATGTTGCTACTAGTACCCCGATAAATCGCCTGAGTTTCTTACTTTTGATTCTTTCCATAGTTTTTTCCCTTCCTTTTGCAAGATATATTTTTCTTACTGATTATATACTCTTTGCTTACGGTTTGCTTGCGTTCCATGTCAGTAATCGTACAAAAATGTCTTAAAAATCAACAGCAAAGACATCAAAAATACGCTAACTACAGGTAAGTGCAAACGAACTAAGGCTATGATAACATGAAATATACCATATTTCAATGAAACAGTAAGAAGTTAATTCTAAAATTTTTATAAAGCAAATTAAAAAACCTTTCCTTTTTCTCGTTTGCATTCTATGACCATATGCTATATAATTTAGGCGTACTTGAATACCTTCGTTATGGGGGTTTGGGCCCACTTGTGGAAATGCTCACTTAGAGATAGTAAAGGCAGGGAGGATAGATTATGCAAGGATCAACATATGGCAGTTTATTTTCAATAACAACTTGGGGGGAATCCCACGGAAAGGCTTTGGGTTGCGTTATTGATGGTTGTCCATCAGGATTGGCCATACAAGACAGTGATATCCAGCAATATTTAAATAGAAGAAAAACAAATCAAAGTCCATACGCTTCTAATCGTAAAGAACCCGACGAAGTAGAAATTCTGTCTGGTGTTTTCGAAGGGAAAACTACAGGTACCCCTATATCGCTAGTTATCTACAATACTGATCAAAAACCAAAAGACTATCAAAATATAAAAGATATTTTTCGACCAGGTCATGCAGACTATACTTTTTTTGAAAAATATGGTATTAGAGATTATCGTGGTGGTGGGCGTTCTTCTGGTAGAGAAACAATTTGCAGAGTAGCAGGTGGCGCAGTCGCTATGTTAATTCTAAAAGAGTTAGGTATCCAATTAACTACTTTTGCTAAAGCAATTGGTCCTGTTACAGTACCTAGCAACTTATACAACTTTGCTGAAATTCAATCCAATCCTTTACTTATGCCTAACCAGGAATATGCCAACAAGGCAGCCTTGTACTTGGAAGATATAATGAAAAAACAGGATTCATCTGGTGGCATTGTAGAATGTGTAGTAACTGGAATACCTGTAGGCCTTGGCGAACCAGTCTTTAACAAACTTGACAGTAATTTGGCTAAAGCCGTAATGTCCATTGGCTCTGTTAAAGGGGTAGAAATAGGCGATGGTTTTAAGGCTTCATCAGCTCTAGGTAGCACAAACAATGATCAATATAGCGTTTCTGATAATGTAATTAGAAAAAACACCAACCATTCAGGTGGTGTTTTGGGTGGTCTTAGTGACGGTGATAACCTTATACTTAGAGCGGCTATCAAGCCGACTCCATCAATCACAAAAACTCAATCTACTGTATCGATTTGCAATAAGGAAGTGGAAATTTCCGTTTCAGGGCGCCATGACCCTATTATTGTCCCTCGAGCAATAGTTGTGGTTGAGTCGATGGTTGCGATAACAATAGTTGACTTATTATTACAAAATATGACCTCAAAACTTGATAACATAAAAAAACTATATTCTAATGAACATCAAAACAGCCGCCACCTATAAACTCCCTTAATAAAGAGTTATAGGGAACGTGCTCACTACTTATGCCCACAAAATAGTCGAAAAACTTCAGAAGCTTTTTTGCTTCAATAAAAGCAGGGTCCCCTTTCTCTATCCCAAACAGTAAAGGTTCAATATACTGCTTTAAAACCGCCAATTCATAAGGCAAAGACGAATTGAACATTACGTCAGCTTCGTTTTGGTATGGGAAAATGTACTGCTCCTCACCTCTTTTAACCGACGGCCACATTCCAACTGTTCCACTAACACTTACACCTCTTGTTCTAGCATCTCGCACCATCCTTCGTACAAGGCGCCCTTCTCTAGAGGGAATCATATTGTGCTCATCTATTTTAAGCTGGGTCAAGGCACTAATATAAATCTTGTACTTATTCTCATCATTAAGCAGGGCTGTTAATTTAGGGTTGAGACAGTGAAGGCCTTCTATAACCAAAACATCCCGTTTACCTAACTTTCTAATATTGTTCCCATAGGTTCTTTTGCCTTCTTCAAAGTTAAATGTTGGCAAAGAAACCTCTTGGCCATTTAGTAAAGCCAGCATATCTTTGTTAAAGCTTTCAATGTCTATGGCGTCTATAGATTCAAAATCATAGTTACCCTCCTCATCTTTGGGTGTCTTTTCTCTATCAACATAATAATTGTCCACACCAATTGGATGAGGTATCACTCCATTAGACCTAAGCTGTATTGACAAACGATGAGAAAATGTAGTTTTTCCTGATGAAGAAGGTCCAGCAATCAAAACGAATTTTATTTTATCACTTTTAGCAATTTCTCTTGCTATTTCTGCTATCTTACGTTCGTGATAAGCTTCTTGCACTAATACGATTTCCATAATATCACATTTTACAATCATATCATTTAAGCCACCGACTGTACTAATGCTTTGCTCATCCCCCCAAGCAATAGATTTTTTTCGAACTTCAAAAAGTTTAACACATGGGTTAAAAGGAGGGACAATGTGGGGGGCATCTTTTTTAGGCATTTGAATTGCAAACCCATCACTAAATAAACACAATTCAAATTTTTTTAAATATCCAGTATGGGGAACCATGTGTCCATAATAATAATCTTCAAATTCGTTAATGCTGTATATATTAACCCTTGATCCGCGGCGATACTTAAATAAGCGTTCTTTATCATACATTCTATGCTTTCTAAACAAAGCCATAGCCTCTGCAGTATGAACTGATCGTTTCTTTATAGGAATCTTAGCAGCCACCAGCGACTTCATGCGGGTACTCACTTTATCTATGAAATCCTCATCCACCTGCACATCCCCTACTATGGTACAGTAATAGGCTGCACAAACCGAGAAATGAACCCTAACTTGTTTTACTAGCTCACTGCCATAAACATCATGAACAGCTTTTATGGTCAACATACACATACTACGACGAAAGGCTTCAAATCCATAAGTATCTGAAACTGTAACAAACTCCACTGAAGCGTCGCCTTGTAATGTTTTGGCCAACTCTTGTAAACGATAACCATCTGTCATAACCAGTACAATTTGACTTTGATAATTCATTTGAAAATCATCTGCAATAGTTTTGTAACTTGTACCTTTTCCATATTCTCTTTCTTCATTACCAACAGTAACTTTGTGCAATAATTTCATTGCCTCCTCCTGTATGACTTCACTCAGTACACTAATTGCACTTGAATGTAATATATGTTGATTACATCATTGTTCCCGTGGGACTTGCTTTGATTGTTAAACTATCTTACAAGGATGTTCAATATCCATTGTCTTAATATCTAAATCCAAATTTAGTTTTAGCAGTAAGTTTTTCATGTCCTCAATGAAGAGATGTTCTGTACCATAATGACCTGCGTCAATAATTGACAGACCACTATCTCCTGCTTCTAATCCATCATGATGCAGTATATCCCCTGCGATTAAAACATCAGCTCCAGCCTGTATTGCCGGAACCACAGCGCTTTTTCCTGACCCTGGTGATACAACAACGGTATTAATTTCTTTATCCAGATTCCCAAAAACTCTAACATCACTTAAATTGAATTTGTCCTTAACTATTTCACAACATTCTTTTAAACTAATGGCATTAGGCAATTTACCTATTCTGCCAATACTAATATCTCTTCCCAGTTTTAAAATAAGACCCGGATTTTCATTAGGAATTAGTAGCTCACAATCCACAAGTCCCATCAAATTAGCCATTAAATCACTTAGGGAAAGGGCGTCATGATTTGTGTGTATAGCATAATAGGAAATATCATTTTGAATCAACTTTATCAGTCTTTTACCTATATAATCTTCATTAGTTACTCTTTCAATGGGATTTCTCATTATTATTGGATGATGAGTAATCAATAAATCCGCTCCCCATTTCACCGCTTCGTCAATTACCTTCATACTCACATCAAGGCTAATAAATACTTTTTTTACCTCTTTATCATAGCGTCCACATAAAAGACCTACGTTATCAAAACTCATAGCCGCCTCTTTTGGAAATGTTTCCTCTATTTTCTCTAACAAATTCTTACACATCATAATACAATAATCCTCCTTTAATTAAATTAAGCTCTGCCAATATCTCTTTCCTACGATTGTAGATATTTTTCTTCTTATTAGCAATTTTCATATGTTCTTTTTTACACATCTCTAAAATATTATTTTCTTCTATGTTTGATATTTCACTTTCTAATGTAACAAGTATATCCATTTTAGTTTGCTTTTCTTTTAGTAAATATTCACGTAAAATGGAGTTTTTGTTCATTAGTAAATGTTTGCCAAATGTTAACTCCTCTAGACTCCACGTCTTGGAGTCATCTGCTTTATACGGCTCAATCCTCTCCGGATTTTTGTTCATGCCACCTAGTGTTACTTTCATGATGAAATAATATTTTCCGTCTTCTTTTACAATATCTTCATCAATGAAATTAAACTTATTATCAACTAAAAAACTCCGGAGTTTACTTATTTCAGATTGAGGTTGCAAAATGCACTCCTTAACACCTTTTACAACTTCAAGATTACTTAGTAAAATATTTTTGATCAAGTTACCACCCATTCCGGCAATTACTATGGAGTCTACTTCACCAAAAGCCAAATTAGTTATTCCGTCGGACTTTCTAACTTCAATAATATTTTCATAACCAGACTCCTTAATATTCCTAGATGCTATTTCTAACGGGCCGTCATTAACATCCAAAGCCAAAACATAAGGAGCTTTTTTATGTTTTGCTAAGAAAATAGGAATATAAGCATGATCTGTTCCAACATCTGCAACAAAACTGCCATTGCTAACTAAGGATGCTACTGCTTCTAATCTTTGAGATAGTTTCATGAAAACACCTCACCTCGTACTATCAGTCTAGATAATCTTTTAGTTTTCGGCTCCTACTTGGGTGTCGTAATTTCCGAAGTGCTTTAGCTTCGATTTGTCTAATTCGCTCTCTGGTAACATCAAATTCTTTACCTACTTCTTCAAGGGTGCGGGCTCGCCCATCATTCATACCAAATCTTAACCTTAAAACTTTTTGCTCTCTTTCAGTTAAGGTGTCCAATACTTCGTCTAATTGCTCTTTTAGCAGGGTTTGAGCAGCAGCTTCCACTGGAATTGGGACATTATCATCTTGAATAAAGTCTCCTAGATGGCTATCCTCCTCTTCACCTATAGGTGTTTCTAAGGATACTGGCTCTTGAGATATTTTCAGTATTTCTCTAACTCTTTCAACAGGCATTTGAAGTTCCACTGCAATTTCTTCAGGAGTAGGTTCACGTCCCAATTCTTGTAGCAACTGTCTTGATACTCTGATAAGTTTATTAATGGTTTCTACCATGTGTACAGGTATCCGAATAGTTCTAGCCTGATCGGCAATAGCTCTTGTTATGGCTTGTCTAATCCACCAAGTAGCATAAGTACTAAACTTGTATCCTTTGTGATAATCAAACTTCTCAACG
>JGI20163J15578_10000661_pt1 | contig 14170 bp, 13 predicted proteins | sample TergutCu122P1_FD_15578 | JGI IMG/M metagenome (IMG submission 15578)
CGTGGGGCGATTCGCTGTCAGTTCCGATTTGGGAAGACAGGGTATATTGCTGTTCAAAGTCTTAATGGCGTATGCAGCCACCTCTATTTGTGAATACGAAATTGAGGATATGAAAAATAAAGAGAAATTGAATATATCTCTCCACAAAGTATGGCAGGTTGAAGAAAGTTCTATTTCAAAAGAAAAAATTTTTGAGTTAATAACCTACGCAAAGTCAAAAGGGTTTAAAGTGAACTTTCCCCATTTAGAATTTAGTTCATCGTGTTATGCAGATGCTTTCAATCAGGCAGTTATCAACTATGACGGCAAGGTGTATAAATGTACTGCACGAGATTTTTCTAAACATACAGCCGATGGCGAATTACTTGGAAACGGTATGATAATATGGAATTTAGAAAAGAAATTAAATAGGCATTGTAAGCATATTCAGACCGCCTGTCGTGAGTGTAAACTTTTCCCCGCTTGCAGCGGCGTCTGTTCGCAGGCAAGCATAGAGAGCAAAACAACTGTGTGCCGATTTGCAAACTCGGCTTTTTCAAAAGAGGATTTTGTAATATACAACTTTAACAAAAATCACTCATAACCAAATCAATAAAAAATAAACAGTATGAAAACAATGAACAAAAAAGTCCAAATCGTATTTGCATTAACGCTTTTTACCGTAATGCTCGGAACAAATGTAATGGCGCAAACCATTTCGGGTAAAGTTATTGACGAGCAAAACGAACCTGTTGAATTTGCTAACGTAGCCCTTTTTTCGCTACCCGATTCCACATTGATTACGGGAACAATAACGAATGAAAGAGGCGAATTTACACTCAACGAAAGTAATGTCGGACGATTTTTACAAATTTCGTTTCTCGGATACAAAACAGTATCCGTTCCGGCTGAACAACAACAAACAATTGTATTACAGCCTGATGTAACTCTATTGGGTGAACTGGTAGTAACAGGACAACGCAGAATGTTCCGTATGGATAGAGGCGATATTGTAGCACAGGTAAGAGGCACAATACTCGAAACACTTGTCAGCGCAAGTACAGTAATTGCCCAAATGCCATTCGTAAGCGAAAGCAATGGTAGGTTTACCGTTTTTGGACGTGGCACTCCGGTTATTTACATTAACAATCGGTTGGTGCGTAACAATCAAGAATTGGAACAGTTATCAGCTTCTAACATCAGCAGCATAAGGGTAATTACGATGCCCGGTGCGGCTTATGACAGCAGTGTGAGGTCTGTAATCCGCATTACCACCTATCGTCCCGCAGGCGAAGGATTGAGTGGAAGATTATTAGCACGAGGTGAGCAAGCGAGCGTTTTTCACAGTCAAGGGTCGGCAAGGTTGAACTATCGTACAGGGGCTTGGGATTTTTTCGCTGCTACCGTGTACCGACAAACCAATAGAATAAGCGGATTTGATGCAACGCAAACAATGCTTTTGCCCAACTATGAGCATCAGCAAATTTACGAATCATCTGACTGGTTAAAAGGAAACAGATTTGATATTACGTTAGGATTTAGTTTTAATCCCAGCCAAAGGCATTCCGCAGGTATTCAATATGAGAATATGTTAGGTTCATTACGAATGGGAGGTACAAATCACATTTTGCACACTTTCAACAATACTTCGGAAGAAATTACGCAAACATTGGCAAGCCGTATTTCGCCTGACCGTCGTCATCACATAAACAGTTACTATGACGGAAGATTTTCGGATAGACTTTCACTTAACATCAACACCGATATTGTAACAGGGAACAATGAAACTGCCTTTACCTCACAGATTGCAGAAGTATCTAACGGTATAGTAACCAATAGCACACGAAATTTCAATCTATTTGGTGGCAGGGGAATTTTATCGTATGATTTGCAAAATGGCGTTATAGGAATAGGAGGGGAATATGTGTACACGAATATGCAGCAGTCGTTTCGCATCAACGATGCAAATGTAGGACTTGCAAATACTAATGACAACTTAGTACAAAACCGTAGAGCATTATTCACAACCTATCGAGCACAGTTTGGGTCTATCGGATTAAATGCAGGGTTGCGATACGAAAATATTGTAATGAACTATTTTCAAAATGAGGTAAAAAATGAGGAGCAATCGAGAGTTTATAACGAATTTTTACCTAACTTTGCACTTTCGTTTGCCAATCAAGCGTTCCAAGTAACAGTTGGTTACGAAAGAAGAATAAACCACCCCACTTATCATCAATTAAGAAGTAATATACAGTACAGTTCCCCCTTTATTTTTGAAAGTGGCAATCCGTTATTGCTTCCACATATTGAAAATCAACTGTCTTTGATGTTAGCAGCAGGTTCATTCCAAATAATGGCAGGGTATTCAGTTCATCGAAATGCGATACATCAAATTCCTACACAGTTTGAGGACAGACCCATTTTTTTGATTAGAGATGAAAATATCGCCCAAAGCAGAAGTGCAAACATCGGATTTTCATTTGCTCAAAACTTTGGAATGTGGCGTCCACGATTAGAGGGTGGAATGATGAAACAGTGGCTTACTCTCGAAGAAGTAGGAAAAAGTTACAATAGCCCTATTTTTACAGGACGATTAGCAAATTCATTTTCACTTCCACAAAATACAACTTTATGGATTGATGCACGAGGAAACACCTCCGGGAATATGGGAGTTACATACATAAGACCCTCTTGGGGGATAGATGCAAGATTGACGAAAATGTTTCTGTCAAACAGATTGACAGCCCAAATAATCGCAACCGATATTTTTAAAACGAATCAAGAGAGTTGGGATTTGAACTATGGGAAAATAAATATGTCGCTTGACAGGATTTTAGATTCTCGTTCTGTTTCGCTCACCCTTGTCTATACATTTAATGCTGCTCAAAATAGATTTAGAGGACAGCGTTCAACGAATGAAATTGACCGTTTGTAAATAATTCACGATGAAGAAGTTTCCACTTATCCACCAACCCGATGCTATGGACTGCGGTCCCGCCTGCTTAGGAATGATAGCACAACATTACGGTAAAGAGTTTTCGCTCGAAATGCTGCGTAAAAACTCCTATATCGGGAAAGACGGCGTGTCTATGCTCGGCATCAGTCGCGCTGCCGAACGAATAGGTTTTCGCACCGTTGGTGGACGAATTACGTTTGAAAAACTCGTTGAAAAAGCGATGTTGCCCTGCATTATTCACTGGAAACAAGAGCATTTTGTGGTTGTTTATGCGTTCAAAAAACAGAAAGACGGAACAGTCGAAGTGTGTGTTGCTGACCCCGGCAGGGGATACATCAACTACTCGCAAGAGGAGTTTTGCAGCAATTGGATTAGCACACGCACCGCAGGCGAAGAAAAAGGTGTAGCGATGCTTATTGAGCCTACGGCACAATTTTACGAAATGGAAAGCGATGTTGCGCCCACACAAAACAGATTGGCGTTCTTGTGGAAATACATCGTGAAATACAAGCGATTTTTCACGCAATTGATACTCGGTTTGTTTATCGGTAGTGTGCTGCAATTGATTTTTCCGTTTCTTACACAGGCAATTGTAGATACAGGTATTCAAGGTAGAGATATCGGCTTTGTGTGGTTGGTGTTGTTGGCGCAGATGATGCTACTGTTCAGTCGCACGGCAATTGATTTTATTCGCCGAAAAATCTTGCTGCATATCAGTACGAGAATCAATATCTCGCTGATTTCCGACTTCTTTATCAAACTGATGAAGTTGCCGATGAAGTTTTTCGACACTAAACTCACAGGCGACCTCTTGCAACGCATCGAAGACCACCGCCGAGTGGAATCTTTTTTGACAGCACAAACGCTCACTTTGCTGTTTTCGATGTTCAGTTTTGTGATTTTCGGTATTGTGTTGCTGTATTACAACTTGATGATTTTCGGTGTGTTCCTTGTTGGAAGTATTTTGTATGGCTTGTGGATTTCGGTTTTCTTGAAAAAACGCAGGATACTCGATTACAAATCTTTTGAGCAACAGGCAATCAATCGAAATGTTGTTTACCAACTCGTTACCGGAATGCAGGAAATCAAACTGCAAGGCTGCGAGGAGCGCAAGCGTTGGGAGTGGGAAGATGTGCAGGCTGACCTGTTTGATGTGAATATGCAATCGCTTAATTTACAGCAAAATCAGGAAGCAGGTAGTGTTTTAATCAATGAGTTGAAGAATGTTTTGATAACCGTGTTAGCGGCAGCAGCCGTTATAAATGGCAATCTCACGTTGGGTATGATGCTTGCTATTCAGTATATTATCGGGCAATTGAACAGTCCGGTGGAGCAGATAATGGGTTTTATCTATCAGTGGCAAGATGTGAGTATCAGTCTTGACCGTATCAACGAAATTCATACGAAAGAAAACGAAGATACTGAAAATCGAACGGAAGATATTTTGCCCACCAATCGCACGATTAAGGTGGAAAATCTCTCGTTCAAGTATGACGGCGCACGTCCGAACTATGTATTGGATAACATCAATTTAACCATTCCGCAAGGAAAAGTAACTGCCATTGTGGGTGCAAGCGGAAGCGGAAAAACAACGCTTGTGAAACTGTTGCTTGGTTACTATCCACCCAACGAGGGGAAAATAGAAGTCGGCAATACCGATTTGGAAAAATTTAATGTTCGTTGGTGGCGTACCCATTGCGGCTCGGTGATGCAAGAGGGGTATCTGTTTTCGGACAGTATCGCTCGCAATATTGCCGTAGCAGACGATGATGTGGATATAGAACGTATGCGCTATGCGGCTCGTGTGGCGAATGTGGGCGATTACATCGAATCGTTGCCGTTGGGCTACAATACAAAAATCGGGCAGGACGGACAGGGTGTCAGTCAAGGACAGCGACAGCGTATTCTTATCGCTCGTGCGGTGTATAAAAATCCCGATTTTCTCTTTTTCGATGAAGCAACCAACGCGCTCGATGCGAATAACGAAAAGGCGATTGTGGAAAATCTGACGGAATTTTATCGCAACAAAACGGTAATTGTGGTAGCGCATCGCCTTTCAACGGTTAAAAATGCCGACCAAATCGTGGTACTTGATGACGGTAAAATTGCCGAAATAGGCTCGCACGAAGAATTGACGAAAAAGAAAGGAAAGTATTACGAGTTAGTGAAAAATCAGTTAGAATTGGGGAATTAAATATGGAACAGAACAAACAAATAGAACTCCGCAGTGAGAAAGTACGGAACATCATCGGGCAAGTTCCGCCAACGCTACTTCGATATGGTATTAGTATCATCGGTTTTGCGTTGCTGATGCTCGTGGTTATCTCGGCATTTATTCCGCATCAGCCCTCTTTTGATACGGAAATAACGGTAACACAAGACGAAAACGGCAGGTTGAGTTACACAGCCGTTATTTCGCCGCAAGTGATGCAAAGGCAGTCGAGATTTGCCTTTGTTTCGATTGATTCCGCAGTAGAATTACCGTTGCCCGAAAGGTTTTTGATAGACTATATTTCGGATACGGTACGGCTTTCGGCAAGTGATGTGTGGTATGTGGCTATATTGCAGCCGATAGAGGTTGTCTATCAATCTGTAAGATTGGAAGAAGATGTTGTATTTCCGGGAAAAATTCGGTTAGAAAGAAGAAGTTTGTTGGTGTGGGGTGTGAGGCGGGTAATGGGGCGATAGATAACAAACCGCTTTACACTCACAATAACAGCAGAATAGATATCCTAAAATTTGAAAACAAAAAACGGACAAAGTTTTGTCCGTTTTGACTGAATTTTTGATTTCAAAGGGAAATTTTCCCACCTTGCAAAAAGTTCATCTTATTCTTTATGGTTTCACGAAACGACCGATAAATTGAACTTTTAATCTAAAAAACGATTTTTCCGTCTTTTAGCCTCTAATACTTCTTTAATCGCCTCCATATTTTCTTCTATCCAATTTTCAAGAATAAACGAAACCAAGTTTCCGGTGTTTACGCCTGTATATTTCTTTAAGTCAGCAAGTAACTCTCTAATTTGCCCATCTACATAAACACCCGGTTCTTTCTCGTATTTTCGCTGATTTACATACCGAAATAACGTTTCGATATCCGTTACTTCCTCCTGTTTCTGTTCGGGTTCTTGCAAAATTTTCTCCACTTTTTGTGTCGAATTTTGTTCAGATAACGAAACTTTTTTTCCCACTTCTGCGCTGTTCACAGTTTCGTCGTTTTTTTCTTCATCTGAATTTTTATCCTTGTTGCCTCCCAATTCTTTATCAACAAAATTTCTTAAACTGCTGATACTACGCGGCGGCGGCGTTGTTTTTGATTTATTATTTCCAGTTGCCATAACAAAAGTATATTAAATAATTATTCGCTCAAAATTTTCACAGGGTATTAACCTTTTTTGTGAATCCCCCCTTTGTTTATAATCTCGTTAAACGCATCTTCTACTAACTCCCTTACTCCGCTCTCCATAAACAACGTGGAAATCCTCTCCATTTTTACACTTTGCGTAATTTCCTTTGTTACTATCCCCATTTTGCTTATTGCATCATAGACTTGCTGTTTCAGGTCGTACCTAACCCCTTTTCTGATACCGTTTGGCACAAAGAATATCGGTATATCTAAGTGAAGATGCTTTCTTGCTGCTATCCCAAATACCATTGTTGATTCAACAGTGAGTTCATCGTATTTGAACGGACAAATTATAATATCTGCCCCCTCCAATACTTTAATTACGTTTTCATCATCAATTTTACCCGGCAAATCAATGAGCAAATATCCGTCATCTATCGTTTTAAATTCTTCAATCACGCTGACGGCTTTTTCCAACTGCACCGGAACTACATCAAATGGCTCTGTCATTTCGCTCCATTGCTCTTTATCGTTTTTCCTGTGGTTGTGGATTGACTGTTGAAAGTCCAAGTCAGCCACTACCACTCCTATCCCTTGTTCGCTCAAATAATTAGCGAATTGGATACAGCACGTTGATTTTCCAACGCCTCCTTTTTGGTTTGCAAATACTATAATCATAATGCTTTTATTTTAAGTTGTTTATTCTCTATTTTGTCTGACTTAAAAAGCCGGAGTTATTTTTTTTAAAATATCTTCTCGCACCCTTTCTTCATACTCCTTACATATCGGTATGCAACTCAAAAACACTGCGCCTTTTACTATATGTCTTTTGAACACAAGATAGGTAGCATTTTCCACTTCCCACACTTTCCAATCCTCTCTACCTTGCACCTTCTCTAATCTCGATTTCACTTCCTCACTCTCCCACTCCACCGCTTCCGAAATACTAAACAAATCTCCCACCTGTGGGATTTCCCAACATTCCTCCCATCTCTCTCCTGTAAGAGTAATTTCCTCTCCATATTTCGTCAAGATGCTAAACCAAATCTTCTTTTTCATACTTTTCAAAGTTAAAATGTTTATGTTGTTATTCCTTTTTTTCTTCTTCTTTTTGGGTCTTGTTCATTCCCCCCTGCAATGTCATTGATAATTTCCTCAAATGATTTCTCTCCCATATCCATATTCAAATCTTTCCCCCTTTTTTCCATACTTCTCCCCCACCCTGCTTCCAACTTTCTACCATCATATACCCTCACGCTGCTCTTTCCTAAATCCAATTTGAGTTCATTATTACTGACAACATTTTTATTTTGAGTATCAACCAAATACAGTTGATTTCCACTTTTCAAAAACACAATTCCTCTTTTTTTGAGTTCATCTTTCAATTTTTCGTCATCTCCCAAATAACTTTTCATCATATCCGCATACGCCCCTATTGTGTCTTCGTTTTTACCTTTTCCGTTTCCGGTTATATCCTCCTTTTTTACACAAAACATTTGTGCTAACACCGCTTTTTCTCCCCTGCTGTTCGCATTAAATTTGTTTGCATCTGTTACCCTGCTTTGGTAATTAAGCCTCGCCATCACTCCTTGATTCATTACATACAAAGGCGTTTTTTCTTTCCCTAAATACACTTTTCCTTTTGTATCTACTCTGTATCCGATTTTATCCATTTCGGCTTGAAAAGTCGCCAAATCCATTTTAGGACTTTTTTCAAGAATCGCCTGTGCGAGTTCATCACACGCCTTTACTTTTTGTTCTCTTTCGGGATTGGCAACTATTTCTTTGATGTTTACCAAATCACTTCCTTTGTACACGCTTTTTCCGTTATGGTCGATAACGGTGTAGCCGTAAGGCGTTGTATGCCCTTTGCCTGTATGAAATTCGAGATGAATCCCGAACTTTTCTTTCATCAACTCTTTGAGTTGAATGTGATTCAATCCCTCTTTATATTTATGCAGCAACGCCTTTATTTGGCTTGCTCGCTTTTCGTCATTCTTTTCTGCGTTTTTCTGTATCATTTCGTTGATAGTTGCCATATCAACCGTTTTTTGCACTTTTCCACCTTTTGAAAGGTGTATGTTACCGTCTTTCTCGGCTGTCCCCCACCCTGCTGTTTCAAACAACAATTTGAACTGTTGCACCGATGAGAATTTATACTCGGATATTTTTTGAAAACTCTGTTCGGCTTCTTGTTTCAAGTCCCTACCCATTATTTCATCAATAATCTCTTTGGCGCGATTTTTTTCAAAACTATCATTGATTTTTTTTCCGTTTTCATCAACCCTAACCGAAACAATATGCACGTGATTGTTGTCCGTGTCTTTATGCCCATAAATAAGATATGGTTGTTTTCCATACCCCATTTTATCCACCCATTTCTCCGCTATCTCCCGCAGTTCCTCAAAAGAGTGTTCTTTGCCCTTAGTGGATATTGTAGCGTGAAATTGTGGCTTTTTTATCCTGTCGTTAGTGCTTGCATATAGTTTCAGGTAGTTTTTGTATTCTTCTTTGGAGGGAAATTCGCTCCTCAATCCATCGAAATTTTTTGCAACAATCAACTCACTTTGCAAATTTGAGTTTTTGTGCTCATTATATGCGACACCACTGAAACTTTTTGATGATGACAAAATTTTTGCTATCATATTTTTTTATTTTATATTGTATTACAATATATTGCATCACAACAACAGGCATTATGCTATTACACTATATCTATGTATAATATGTTGTATGTTTTATTATTGCATATAATTTATGTGCAAAGATAGGTATAATAATAATATATACCATATTATTTTAATAAAATATACTGCACCTGCTGAAATCTTTATATTGAAAATAATATATTATATGCTGTATATTGTATTTACATACATTGTATAATTATTTATATAAATACAACACAAAATATATCACACATTGCATTATCAAAACAAATCAACCATATATATAATAATATAAAATATTGCAACATCACATACAACAATACACTATATCATATCACTATATATAACATATGACATCTAACTTATTGCTCTTAATATACTCTGTTCCAATCTTTCCATATTAACAAGAACACCTTTGTATTCCCCCATCAGCCTGTTCATATCTTCAATTACCGCTATTTCAAACCTGTCATCTTTCTTAGCATAGTTAGCGTATATCGCAAGTTGGTTGATATTGTTCCCTATTTTCTTCTGTTCCAACACCAACTCTTTGTACGATTTTAAGAAGTCCGAAGCATTTATCACTTTGACTTCTTTCGTTGAAAACATTCTTCTTCTAAACAAATCTGAAACAGTTCTACCTGCCTCATTTGCAAGTTTATTTATGTCTCTATATTCTTCTTCTGTCAGTCGAATTTCAATTCTTCGATTTTTTTTGTCCTCTTTTGTTTTCATATTTTTCAAATCTTCATTCAACATTAGGGATATAAAAGCCTCGAAAATGCCCTCATTTTTTGCCGACATTTCGACTTTCTCAAAAAAATGGAGCGTAGTGCCGAAAAAGCAAAAAAGCCTCAAATATCGAAAATTTTCGCCCATTTGGGCGTTGCTTGGTCTGCACTTGAAAAGTTGCTGACCGAAAAGAAGCCGAGTTGCGAGGTTTCTTTATTCCCGAAAATTTTCGGGCAAGGTGGTTTTTGTAGGTAAACTCCGCAGGATTTGTCCGTACAAAAACACAACTTGCTTTGAAAATCCCCGCAACCCTATATGTCGTTTTTTCTACCCATCTACAATAGGGTAAAAAAATAGAAAATGTACGTTGCCAATCCAAGTGTTTGTTATCCCTCCAACGGTCGCCCGAATTTTTCAATCGAAAGCGCGATGGGGGGAGGGGATTTCCGCAAAAAAATTATCTCATATTTTTTATTGCAATACAATATATTATATTACTGCAACAAGAATTATATTATTTCATTATATCTATATACAATATATCACATATTTTATTGTCATATATAATTTGTGTGCAAAGATAGGTATAATAATAATACATACCATATTATTTCAATAAAATATATCATATCTGATAAAAATTTAACGTTATATAACTATATAGTGTATATTATATTGATTTATTTACATATATAATATATGATATTTTGCTACATCTATATATAATATATTATGTGTTGTATATTGTATTATCACATATAATTTATTTTATACTTGTTACTCCCCAAAAGTATCAATTTATAATAGTGTAGTCTATCACACATCTAATCGTGTTGAAACTCTTTATGGGAACGGTTTTGTATTTTTTGGAAGTATGTAGTCAATTCCACATCTAAAATTTGAATGTCTTTTGTGGTAACAGTTTTGGCGTTTTTCGTGGTGTGTAGTTCATCACACATCTGGCAGTTTTTTTATTGCCAAGCAGGTCTGATTGTCGATTAGTTTTTATACCTTTGCAAATGCTATCCACAACATAACAAATAAATATAAATATATTTTAACGTAGCGTTATTGTTTTGAATTTGATTTTTATTTCCCTAATGTTGATAGCGATGTACTTGGGTGTAAAAGTAAAAAGGAAATTTCCTTATAGCGAAGCGGTGAGGTGTAAAGGTAGTAAATAAATTTCCATATAGGAAATTGGGAGTGTTGTGTAATTTGTGGCTTTTTATATTATTCTTTTTATTCTTTATTATAATGGTGTAGTCTATCACACATCTAATCGTGTTGAAACTCTTTGTGGGGGCGGTTTTATGTTTTTTAATGCAGTGTAGTCTATCACACATCTAACCCTTAAACGTGTAGTCAGCCACACATCTAATCGACAAGGGCTGTAATTTACCACACATCTAATCAATGCCGCGTGTAGTCAGCCACACATCTAATCGACAAGGGCTGTAATTTACCACACATCTAATCAATGCCGCGTGTAGTCAGCCACACATCTAATCGACAAAAAATGCCCAAATCGTGTAGTCAAACCCACATCTGATGATAAAAAATAGGGTGGGGGAGGTATCTATTTCTATCCGGGCACGTGTTGTTCGATGCAAAAATAGATACCTCATTTCTTCCTGTTCCGGTGCGATGAGATGTTCACCGTTTTGAATGAGGTATAAAAAAACCCGCCTTTTGAGCGGTTTTTTTGTTATGATAGGCTTTGAAATATGTCTTTGGGGTCTCCGGAATATTCTGTCCGATAAACATCAATATATACCCTTTTTGCGACTTCTAATTTCTGCTCGACGTGTTCGTCAGGGTCAAGTATCCACTCTGTAAACTTGTGTCTTTCCGGTTTTTGTGCCTGTTTCATTTCTTCTCTCCATCTTCTTCTTATTTCCAATGGATTTTGTCCTGTTTCGTTTATGTATAAAGTTTGCAAGTCCCCGAATAATTTGTAGAAAAACTGCTCTTTGAATTGCTCATTAAAATATTCAAGTGTGGCAGTAGGAATGTCAAATTTGACGTGATAAGCAAAACGCCCACCGTTTTTCACAAACTCCCACTCAAATATCGTCTTTGTTAGTTCTTTTTTTAAGTTTCCAAGCATCTTCTTGACATAGCGTTTTCTCTCCGTTGCCTGCTTAAAATCAACACGAAATATCTCACACATTTCATCAATAGAGATGATATATGATTCTTCTTCTCCTCCTTGCTTTCGTAAGTGTCTGACTTTACTAATAATTCTCCCCATAAAGATATAGAAGTTTCGCATCGCTCCTGTGTGCGCCATATTTCCTCCATATAATCCTTTATACTCACTAAGGTCGAGCAAATGATATTGGCTAAACAGATAGTCTAAAACTTTATGCCCCAATTTAACTCGGTATGTTCTTTTCGTTTTTTTCTTTGAATTTTTGTTGTAGTAAATTTCAATACTATCTACAATATTCACACTTTCCAGTCGGATTTTTTCGTCCGATTTTCTTGCGAAAATAACGTTTTCTTTTTGTGCTTTATATAGCGCATATTCAAATACACTATCAAATGGGTGTCCGTCAATAACCGGAATCTTTTTGGGGTTTTCTTTGAACTCCTTTAAAGTTCTCTGCATTTCCGTTCTCTCATACCCAAACTCTTGACAAAACTCCTCCATACTAAATTCTACCTCTCCAAACAGGTTTTTGAATTGTTTGTTGGCTATGTATAACAGCATATCTTGAATGATGGGTGCTGACCCCCCAAACGTCTTAGATAATGCCGTAGGAGCAAAAGAAAGTGTCTGTGGAACACGCGACAAATCTTTGACTATTGTTATTTCATTGTTACGCATAATTTTGTTTTTTTAATTGTTTTTGCTTCCGCCGCCACCACCACCGCTAAGAATCCACCCCCACCCGATGTCTTTGAGGGTTATCCCACTGAAAAGCCATATAATCAGGAAAAACGCAAGTCCCATTCCAAGCACTTTTTTAGCAATTTCCCAAAAGAGGATAGTTATTGAGACTATTGGCAAAATAACAAGTAGCAAAATGATAATCTGTACCGGATATTTTTCCACGATTCCCCATAACCATTTTAGGATTGGTACGACAGTTTTTTTGGTTATCCATACTACCGCAGTCCAAATCCCACCCAACACCATAAGCATTAGGACACCGAATTTTCTCAATGCTTCTATATCTTTGCTGTAATCTCTGTAAATCATACCTTTGTCTCTATATTTTATTATTCCAACTTGTTAAACCATTCCCACGCTCTCCCCATATCAGAAGTATAGTCTGCGCTATATATGTACTCTGTCTCCATTCCTGCCACGTACTCTTTGTCATTGTTTGTTTCCCCAACTATAAACTCCATATTATCAGTTCCTAACCGAAAAACTCCAACACAGTATGTAGTATCTGAACGTTTCTCGCTCTTTTTTGTGTGAAGTATGAAAATCCGCTCTGCTAATTCTTCTCCCATAACTCGCTATATTTTAATTGTTTGTTATTCCCTCCAATCTCCCTTTTCGAGGAAAGTGTATTTTTTCAGACACTGTTCTGTTCTCTGTCTTATTCGCTCTTTTATGTATTCCTGATTGTCGTATTCCACAATTTTTTCTCCCCCAAATTCCTCTTTGAGAAAAAATTGTATTTCTAAAACCACTCCTCCTTGTTTGTATGGTCGATGATTCCCCCACAATTTTATATTGAGGTGTTCATTGAATTTTTCCACAAAATCAAGATACCTCTCTTTTTCGGGGATATGAATTATTTTGCCGAAAAAAGGCACATCTTTATGTAGGCACACCACATACTCCTCTCCTCCCGACTTGGTAAATACTATTTTTGGTAGTTTATTTTTTTTCTCTTTCATATTCTGCTATTTTTCAAAATTTCGCTTCTTAATTTTTCAAATTCGTTCCACGTGCCTTTCCCTGCATTTCTCCATTTTAGAAAATCTCTTTTTGTAACATCTTCAATCATCGGATTTATTCCTAACTCAATAATAAACTTCAAGATATTCTCTAATCGCCCACTACATTTCCCCTCTATTTGTTTCCGAAACCAACTAAGTGTTTTTGGGATTTCCTGTTCCGATATGCTCTGCCACGTGTCATATACATCAATCACAAGCGATTTTTCCCCTTTCTCTCCAATCGTCCAATGCCTCCCCATCACCTTGTATTTCCCTTGCACACCATTCCTCCCCACATTTTTTTCAATCTTTTCTAATGTTTGTTCGTTACACAAGTCGTTAGGAAAAAACGTATCTCCTATCTGTGGAAGTTCCGGAAAATCCCACTTGTCTAAAACGAAATCAAACACCTCTCCCTCATTGTGCTGAACACAACAAATAATTTTGATTTTATCAATCATATTTCCTCTTTCTCTATATTTTTAATTTTCCTCTTGTCCCCCCAAGTTTTTTGGTATATTTTCTTTGGCATACGACCTCCCTTTACCCGGCTTTCCCCATAAAGAATATTTTCCTGTTTCC
>JGI20163J15578_10000663_pt1 | contig 14155 bp, 15 predicted proteins | sample TergutCu122P1_FD_15578 | JGI IMG/M metagenome (IMG submission 15578)
CCATTGATCGTATTCTCTACGATGCACCCATGCAGTTCATTGGCATGACCGTGGAGGTGCGATTCCTTCCTGGCTCTATGGAAGATGCCTATATCCTCTATGAAGGAGTCCACTACCCTATTCCAGCAACGGATAAAGTGGCTAATAGTAAAACCAAGCGTAATAACAACCTACCAGATATCGATTATTCTAAGGAGGACGTAACAAATGTTTAATCACGCCTTTTATGGATTATCAGGCAATCCTTTTTCTAAGCAATCACTTAAGGTTAAGGACTCATATATCTCTAAGGACCACAAAGAGATGCTTTCGCGTCTCAGCTTCCTTAAAGAGGTTAATGGGGTCGGTGTATTCACCGCTTCTCCTGGAATGGGGAAATCTTTTGCACTGCGTTGCTTTGAACAATCCCTTAATGCCAACCTACACAAGATGCACTATATCTGCTTATCCACCATCTCTGTTGCTGATTTCTACAAACAACTTTGCGAGCAACTGGGACTTGATACAAAAGGTGGCAAAACAGCAATGTTTAAGGCCTTGCAAGAACGTATCTATTACCTGTTTAAGGAAAAACGTTCTCCACTTATCCTGGCTATTGATGAAGCGCAGTATCTTAGTGTTGGTATCCTCAAGGATTTAAAAATGCTGATGAACTACCAGTATGATAGCCTTAACTGTTTCACTTTGATTCTCACAGGGGAGCCCCACCTTAATAATACCTTGGAAAAACCTATCAATGAAGCTCTGAAACAAAGGATTAGTGTTCATTACAACTTCAAAGGTCTCAACCCTGACGAAACAGAGGAATATATTGCTCACAAAATCTCTGTTGCTGGAGGAACGAAAAACATTGTTGCTCAGGAAGCCTTTCAAACCATCACTGGCTTTTGCCAGGGTAACCCTAGAATCATTGATAATCTCATGACTAATGCTTTAATGCTAGGTGCTCAACTGGAGAAGCAAACCATTGATTCAGAGGTGATTATGGCGGCGGCAAATGCTCAAACTCTTGGATAATCTATCTTCCCTAAGGCTGTGGCGAATGTCACAGCCTTAAATCGTCTGAAAAACCTTCTCAGGTCATTTGAAGCTACGACAAAGTGTTGCCGTCACTGGCAGGTGGCTGTCGTTCGGATTAGAATGTGTCGTGAAGTCACAGAAAATATGCTCTTTTAATTCGTCGCTGATGCCTCCTGTAGCGCGTCGTTCAACAGTAAGTCGCTTTTCTGCTTTCCATTCAGGATAGCTCTATCACACAGTCACAGGACTTTTCAATACACTCATCATGAGTTATAATAACAATGATTTTATCATTTTTTATCTGTCTTAAATACTCAATGAATTTCTTTGTTGTTTCAGTATCAAATGCTGAAGTAGGTTCGTCAAAAATCATAACAGTAGGATTTTTGTATAGGACTCTCAAAATAGCAATTTTCTGTCTTTCACCACCGGAAATATTGTTATTTTTATCATTAATTATAAAATCCAAGTTATTACTTGTCATAAAATCTTCCATATTCAGAAGCTTAATAAGTTCGTCCAGAGAAAGGCTAGTCGAAATATTATCATCTGTCTTATAACCAAAATCAAGGTTATACATTATTGTATCATTAAAAAGTAAAGGCTCTTGTTCCGCAAATCCAATTATCTTTTTTCTTACTAAGCTCATATCTATTTCATTAATATCTATGCCATCATAGTATATCCCTCCTTCAAAATCATCTATATACATTCCTATAATCAGACTAACTAGGGTGGATTTTCCTGTTCCATTACCACCTTTCAAAGCATAAATATTGCCTTTCATTAACTCTACATCGAAATTTTTTATTATTGTCCTATTCTCGAGGAATTGAGTATGATTACTCTCTGATAAACCAAAAGAAAAATTTATGTTACTCAGCTCTATCTTTGTTACAGTACTTAGCTGCATTTTTCCACAACTTTCTTGTTTGTTTTCAAATATTTCCCTCAATCTTTCATATGAAGCTAAGTTATTCTGGTACAAGGCACCTAAACCAAAGAAGTATCTTCCTGCGCCAATCATCATCTTAAAATAGCTAGAAAACACCACGAACATTCCTATTGTAAAGCTTCCCTCAAGCACTAGAATTCCGCCAAATACAAACAGTGCCATTTGCGCTAAGGAAACGATGAAGCCATCCAAACTAGAATATAAATAATAGATTTTTTGACTACATATTGCTGTGGTTTCAAAGTTTGAAAAGCTATTGTCCATTCTTTGATTTATCTCATGCTTGATGGAGTTTATCTTGATTGTTTTCGCAAACTTCAACTGTTCATACAGTTTTGAGATTAATTTCGCTTGAGTTTCTTTAAAACCAAAGCTTGCACTGTAAAGAGGTTTTCTAAGTGCAAAGTATAATGCTACATATAACATCAAAAAACCGCCCATGAGCATTGTAACATGCCAATTTATATTCATCAGTATTACAAAAGGTATAATAAATAGAGCTAAGTTCGTCGTAATACTTTGTAGCACACCAATACTAAATCCCATTAGATTATTTGAATCTTGATATAATCTTTGATTCAAGTATGAATTATCTTGTTGATTTATATAATAAAGCGATTGTCCTTGAATTTGCGTTATAGAATCTCGATTCAGATTGAAGCTCAACCGATTATGAATCTTTGTACGCAAAATAGCAGTAATAAATCCTATCAATATCTTGGCAAAGCTCAGAACACCAAAAACTATGCAAAAACGTAATATTATTCCTCTATCATCTCCGACCAAAAGATTGTTCAAAAAACTACCTGAAACGAATGGTAGAATTATGCCAATACTAGTGGTCACTAAACTTATTATTACAAAAATTGTCAATTTATATTTGTAAGATAATAGATATTGTTTACACAAAGAAAATATTCTCATAGTCTTTATTTAGATGTGTTGCTTTGAGAATTTGAACTAATCTCTTCTGCCCACGCTCTAATCTTCCCCCTTGAAACTTTATCTAATGACAGGATAGTCCCTTTAAGTAATGTTCCAATCTCAGAATTAGCCACATCCTCTTTCTTTAAATCTTTTTTCAATTCTCGTATCTCTCTTATAAAAGCCTGATTTAACTCCATCAATGATATGTTAATCTGCTCTAAGTGATTAACAAGCGTATATAACTCATCTATAAAACTTGTGCAATTTTCAAAATAAATCCTATTATCTTTTCTGTGATAACCTACTTCCTCCAAAATATCAATTACATCTTGATTTTTAAACATTAGGAAAATTCTGTCGTTATCTTCAGAAATACATAGTTTTTCATCCAAAGATAAAGCGTTTTCTACACTCCGTCTCAACTTTTGATGTAAAGGTGCTACATCAATTAAATGTAACTGGAAGCGACTTTTTAGACAGCACACTTGTCTGTACGGTGTAAAGCAGTTCGCTTCATATGTTGCCTCTCTGTCGCCAATAACTAATATTACTGGGACACCCTTGGCTCCTAACCATCTAGAGTAAATTTCTACCTCGCCAACTGGGATATTTTCATTAGAGTCACTCCTGAATATTGAGGCCTCTTGAAAGTCAAAACGAATAGTATGAGGCATTATTCCTGGACTTCCTTCCATGCCATGAAAACCAACAAGAATGGCAATATCATATTTTTCATCGAAAGGCAGTCCATCTACAAAAGGAATCAATCTTATATTAGCACCTATTCCCATATTATTTGCTTCTATCAACTCCTTACAAATCAAATCACCCTTATCATGGATATCACATACCGTAATACGTTTAATACCAATTTCAATAAGTGTTTCCACTATAACCCCTATTTCTTGGGTGTACATTTCACTACATTCATCAACATCTAGCATATTGTATATGCCAGCTACACCTTCCAAATCTGAAAATATTAGTACATGCTTCATAACTTTGCTCCACCTTGTTATAATTGTATCCCCTTGTTTACACTCAGTTTTCTTTCTTCCAATTCATAAAAAATAGGAAGTAGATTGTGTATCTGGTTCTTAATAGAAAAACATTCTGGCTTAAAGACATCACTACTATCAATTAAAGCAATGGGACAACCCCCTCCACATAAAAGGGAATATATGCACTTTTTACATTCCTCAATGGTATCAATATTACGAGTGCGAATAGATTTCCTTTTTAATTCAATTTGAGGGTAGTACTTGCCTATAACAAATTCGTTACTTCCTACCGATAATAGACATGGAAAAATATTACCAAAAGGATCTACAATATATCCGTTATCATGAGCGTAACAAAAAGAATAAATAGGGGTTAGTTTTGCACCCGAAGTTATAGTGTTTATAATGGGGCTAAATTGGCTTAATAAGCGATTTTTTATTAATCGCTCTTCCAAATCATACTCTATATCTCTTTCGTGCAATTGGGAAAACAACTTATTTCTTTCTTGACATGAAGCCCCTAACATGGGAGAAATCTCAAAACTTAAAAACTCTCCATATCTAGCAAACTCACTTAGTAGTTTTTCCTTTAATACATTACCTTCTTCAAAATTACTATCATCAAGGTTCATCCTTATACATATTGGAATTTTATTTATTAGACATCTTTCGATGCCAACCATTATCTTCTCATATGTTGGCCCGCCATTTGCAAGAAACCTCCGGCTATTATGGATTTTTTCACCTCCGTCTAGTGTAACCATAACACTAGCGATTTTAATTTTTTTCAACAAGTCTAAAAACTCTTCCAAATAATATCCGTTTGTAGTAATCTCATAAACTTTGTCAGGGGCTTTATTAATTATATATTCTAAAGCATATCTATTTTGAGGTAAAAGAGGCTCTCCACCAAACAATCCCACCGACTTTAGATTATCTCCAGCCAGCTTTAAGGCAGCATCAATTAAAGCGGGAGTCATTATCGCTGACCTTTTTCCTTCAGAATTGTAGCTACCATCAATGTCTTTATAATCAATCCTTTCAAAACAGTATGAGCACCGAAAATTACAGTCATATGTCATTAAAAAAGTTATGTGGCTTTTATTACCTCTTACTCTAATTTGTCTTTCTCGCAAAAGCTGTAAAATTTTCTCTTTTTTCACTATTTCATCTACATAATTAGAAACAAGATAACCACGTGTATTCAATTTGTCATATAAAGCCACTTCCACTTCACCTTGTGGTACAATTTTCTCTCTTTTTCTCCATATATTTATGATACTCAACGTATAATCATCAATCCTATCCATTAGGCCATTAATAGAATTTATCATAAGGTGTTTTTTTTCACCCACGCTGACTATTATTATGTGCTCTATAAGCTTCATATTCTAATCTCCTTTGATTATCAAGTAGCAAACATTATCAACTTCCACCATCTCTCATCTGCAAAATATCTTTTCACTGATGTACACCCTCTTCTATCAATGACAAAACCGTTTCTAAGGCATCCATTCCATCACAATTAAAATGATGAGGAACAGTACCTGCTTCTAGCGGTCTCCCATGTTGGTCAGTGATATAAAATACATCCATTTGAAAAAGTATCCCACTGTTTGGTAAGGCAACAAAAACACGTGGTCCTCCAAAAGCACCTCCTGTCACTTCACCTACCAATGTTGCAAATCCACTCTCCTTTGATGCCCATGCCGCCACCTGAGAAGCCGAAGTCATAAGAGGTCCTGTCAACAACCATATCTCACCATCAAATATAGGTTGAGAACCAAAAGTGAGTTGACAACGTGGCTCTATATATGTTTGCAATGGAAAACCATATCCCAATCTCTGTTCATCACCAAGATTAAACTGTGCAAGTGTATCATTATTCAATATTTCCAAAACACAACGCAATTCATAATAATTTGGCATCATTTCAAATGAATTCCACCAAAGTCTATGATTGGAACTTGTATATCTCTCCGAATAGTCACCATCTGCAATAAAAAAGGCGTAAGAATATAGGGTTAATGACTCGTTTAACAAAGGACTCATTACGTGATTTAAAAAAAATCTCGTACTTCCACCATAATTTGCTCTCAAATCAATAATCAGATGCTCATAATCGTGAGTTTCTTGGAGAAACTCTCTGATTTGCCCATTTATCATTTGCATGTCCCAATCATCAATCATGAAATTGTTAATGGTTAAGCTAGCGATTCTTCCTTCTTCAATAATTTCCGTTATCACATTAGGAACATTATCAAAAATATCATAGGCTTGTATCAATAACTCCAGAACCTCTTCATATTCTCTATCAAGAAAAGTTTGTCCTAACCTCTCTGCCAGTTCCTGTTCCCCAAATAACACAAGGGAGGACTGCATAAATTCAATTTCTCCAACAGTGAGAATTGTCGAGCTCTCAATGCTAAACTGTATGTCTTCATTAGAGTGTCTCTCTTCGTAAAATCCCAGTACGTGAGGATAGGTTAACCTCGCTAATACCTCCCTGGAAAATCTTATCTGCTCAAAAGCGGAAAGATGATTTGTCAAATGATAATGTCGACTAGGGGAGATAATCTCAAAGTGACCAATAGGCCATAATTGATTGAAGTGAATAAATAAACTTTCATAAAACTCATCAATGTCCATTCTTGGATTATTCAAGATATCTTCTCGTACATTATTCACAATCCCATAAATGTCCACATCCCTGGCCCAGTATGCCACATCGAATAGCCCAAAATTATTTTCTAAGGTATAAAGTATATAATCTAAATCTTCCAAGAAATGCTTTTGAGTAAGACCATCCTCATCAATTACATTTTTGCAAGAAAACAGTGTCAATATTAATCCAATACAAATTATCAATATAAACCTTTTCATCTTCACCTCAAATGATACGCCATAATACACATTTTATTATTAAGTAACCAAGAGAAGAAGCAAAAAATATACTAATTTTTTCACTTCTTCTTTGGTAAGTTATCAAATTATAGATATCTCAATTTGTAACTTTCATCAATAATACCATTACCCTTTTACCATTACGGGCGTGGCCCTGGAATACATGTATCACATGCACAGGGATTTCCATTACAATTTGCTTTCATGGGTCTAACTGTAACAGATGATGGGTTTACAACAACTTCTTTTTCATCATCTTCTTCTACATCCCAAATAAGATCAATAATTGGTTCCATCTACACACTTCCTCCTCTCTTTGTATTTTATACCTTTAACAACTTAATTAACTGTATGTAGAAAATTAAGCTGCAGATATTCTTAATTTATTTTTGAGTTTAACAAGATGGAGGAACTCCTACTGCAAAACCATAAAAAATATTTTCTTCATTGTGGTTTAAGCCCATAATATCATCTACTCTGTCGTCTAAGTCTCTTCCTGATCCAAAAGCTACAACACCTAATTCTAGATACGTTGCTACCAAGTATAGATTTTGACTCATGTGTCCTGCATCAATAAGGGCATATCTATATCCTCTTTCCCCATATTTATCCATTGTTCTACTGAAAACCATAGAAAAGAAAATAAGACAGGGGTAATTTATTGCTTCTGATTGAATTTCATAAAACTCCTTCAACCTCTCACACTCTTCCTTTGGTTTAATGAGCTCTAGTATATTGTCAATAACATTATAATGATACACCCCTTGTTCAATATCATCAGATCGCAAAATTGCCACATAAACTTCTATTGGATATCTTGCACCCGCACTTGCAAATGTACGTTTTGTCATTCCTTGTTTGTTACATTTTAAACCAAAACTAAAAATAAGAAGTTTAGAGAGCATATCTAAACTAATATTTTCTGATGTGAAAACACGTGTGCTTTCACGTGCCAATAATGTTTGTAAAAAAGATTTCTCTCCATGCAACACGTTGCAAATATCATTTTGCTTAAGAGGAATCTTTTTGGTATTGCAATATACTTTATACTGTATCTGAGGGTCATATTTTTGCAAACGAAAAGAAGGTTTTGTATTTTCATGATACTCCATAGCTAGACTCTGATTATCTCTCATAATAATCTCCCTACAAGTTATTGCTATGCAAATGGATGAGGATTATTGTTTATTTCCATAGCGTATTTTTTTTGATACCTTTGTAAGCGAATATTTTTCAGCTGCTTAAACCTATATTCAATATCTAAGTCGATATATTCTGGAATAATTGCCTTCAAAACAGTGAAACCTTCCTCACAAATTTCTGGTCTAGTTATGTCAACAATAAACACAGACTGCTCCTTTTGCTTAAACAAATCAATTAAATAATCTAGATTTTTCTGAGTATCCTCATTAGAATAATCTTTCATGTCACTTAAATTGACTTTCTGCTTTGAACTGTTTATGAAATCTATATTGCTGCTATGTCGACCCGTGCTATAATATAACATATGTTCTCTCAAATTATTGATATCATGTTTTTCCATACCTTGACATTTTTTGCTTTTGTCTTTAACAAGTGAGAAGTATGCAAAAGCCTGTACTTGACAAAGTTCTTCTAATGACTTTAACAAGGCGATTTCTGGGCTAAAGTGTGAGGCTGCGGAAACAATAAGGCCAAAAGCATCACATAGGTCATTCCTTATAAAGGTCAAAATAGTGTATACTCCTTCTGTTTTACTTATATCAAAGACAAACAACTTATCTTCTCCAACAAGATGCTTTTGTATGTGCTTGTAAAGTTTCTTTAAATCCGCGTTTAGTATATTATCTATCTCAACACGTATACCAGGAATTTGCACCAACCAAGTTAACATAAAGGAATCTCTTTCTATAACCTCTAATATAGCACTTAACGCCGCTTGAGAGTATGTCCCCCCGCAGGCTAAGCCAGTTGATATCCCTCGCAAATAATTCAACTCTTCCACCGGATATGGATAACTAATAAATACCTTTTGTGCTGGCACTAAAACTTCATTCCTGCTAGTTATTTCTGTTCCTTTAATCCAAGAAATAGGAGAATCACTAAAATACCGAGATAAATAAAATTCTGTATCATCATATAAACTGTCTTCAAAATAAATTAATTCTCTCAAGTCAAGGCATAAATCCCCCTTATGCTTTAAGTTATCATAACTATCAAAAACCATACTTTTTTCGTGAATATTTATATCACATGAGCCACAATACCTTTCAATAAATTCACCAAAAGCCTTCACCTTACTCTTTTCACGATTTAATGCGACTGCTGCCCCCTCCCAAGAACTTGTTGTTTTTTCAACCAGTGTATTATACATAGGTATCAAATTGCCTACAAAAATACTTCTTCCATCCACAGAAACATTTATATCTTTTGTAGAGAACTCCTTAACAGAATTAGCCAATCCATAGGTAGGTGAAAAAAAACGCTCCATCTTTTTTAGGGTTTCCTTATAACTTAAAATAGTTCTATCAACATTCATATAATACCTTTCTAGCTACAAATAGAGCAGCTATAGTCCTTGTATACTCTATCTGCTTGAACTTTAAAATTAAGACCATCAATTAAAAAGACCTGACCTAAAATATTGCATTGCATACCTACATAATGTTTCAAAACTTCGTTACAGGCCAATCCAGCAGCTATATTAGTTAATGGATAGAGTAAACTTTCTTTATACGCTTTTCTATTGTATTTATCATGGCACTTACTGTCCAAATATATGCTGTCAAATTCATACTCATCCTCTCTCATATTTTGTTGCATCCTTGTATGCAGGCACGAATAACAGCAGGTAATGTTTGGAATAAATAATGGCCCTATCTTTAAGATTGATCCATTTACCATTATACGTACCCACCTTTTATCCATTTCAAGACATAATACATTTATTTTGTTAAAAAGATAATGGTCATGGTGATTGCTTGCAGCAATAATAATATCACTCTCTTTCACAATCTTAACAGCATCAGATAAATCAGAGAGCAAAGAGTACTCACTAATAGATCCTTTATATTCTTCAAATGATAAACCAATCACTTTTGTATCCGTAACCCCGAGATTAAATTCAAATATTAATCCACTTCCATAAAAATAATTTAACAAATGATGTACAATGTCTCTTGCCCCTATAATACCTATTCGAAGTGGCTTCAACTCATCAACAATTTCTGTAAAAGTTTTCCCTCCTAATGTGTAGAAAAACGCCTTATTTACCAAGTCGCTGCTATGTTTGGCTAATTCATCATGTTCTTCTTTGTCAATAAGAATTTTCTTATCAGAAAGAAAGCTAAGCATTTTCATTACAGTGTTTTCACTGTATTTGTCGAAAAGAGCTGAAATAACCTCACTGAAAGAAGTGGGCCTATTAAAAAATTCGAGAATTTTCTTTACTGATATAGAGATATCAGCACCTCTCATATAGAAATTCTTTTCCAACGTCTTAATATAAATAGTGTTTGAATCAATAAATGACACATCATACATTAAATTTACTACATATTTTTTTTCGTCCATAACTTTCATTCACCTTTATATTGAGTGACAAATTCTGATTCTAACGTCATTGTGATTCTCTCTACTTCAATGTCAATTTGCTTATAAAATTCTGCATATTCCTCATCCTCTTTGACTAGTCCTTTAAGTCTCTCTAATGTGTTTCTTTGTATTCTGAGGTCATCCTCAAATCGCCTGTCAGTACCTTTACATTCGTGCATCCCTTAACCCTCCTACAATCTTTTTTTATTAGTCCCCCTCCCCCTTTATAAGTTTGTTTTAAGAATATTTGCTTCACATTACAACAAAGAAATAAAAAAGGCAAGGCCTAATTTAATCTTTAGCGATTTAAATACTCTTTAAGTGTACATTCAACTTTAATCCTTATCTCGTTATAATAAAAGAGAGGAACCAAGCCCTCTCTTTTCCTTTTATTTCGTAGTTAATTGTAGATTGTTCTCTCAAAAACATTTTCACATCCCTTTATTCTACTGATTTACCAATAATTATAATCTACTCCAGTTAATTTGTTTCTACTCCAGAATCTACTCCATTTTGGTAGGTTCTTATAGGTATTTATAGTGGAGTATTGTTGGAGTTAATACATTCGTTCGCTTTTCTATATCTCTCCACATCGCTAAAGAACCACTCAACCACAAGCCCTAATCAATCTTATACCCCAAATCATACGGCGTGGTCTGATAAACGTAATAATTGAAGAGTTGTACACCTTCTAAAGTCTCAAAGTCAAGCAAATATAGCTTTCTTTAATCGAACTTTTATTCTTTTTCGTAAATACACCTTTTATACACCTTTTTCCGAGGGTAATAATGCACATATTATATAGAGTTATAAATACTTTTTATTGGTTATTTTGCTGCGATGCTTCCAAAAACTCATTTCCATATTTTTCTATAAATTTTGCAAAAAGACTAGCCAGTTTATCCATTTCCATATCATTATCTATAACTCTTTCATTTTCCTCCATAGATAGTTCTATACATGTTTGTGCTTCCGTCATTATAACACCACCTCTTTCTTCAATCCAACTTCTGCATTGTACTTAGCAAACTCTACTACCTTTTCTAATGTAATTGGCCTTTTCTTTGTTTTTAATCCTGAAACTTTAACCAATTCCTTTTCGATAGTGTCATCAGTGACGTGAGAGTATAGATTCATAGTCAACTCTACGGATTTATGACCCATCCATTTTTGAAGAACCTTAAAACTTACATCGTCATTTACACAGTTCGTTGCAAAAGTATGTCTAAAAGTATGACTTGAGAATTTTTGAATTTGCTCTACTTCATCTAGCATCAAGTTTAACTCAAGTAAAAATTTGTTGATTGTATCGCTATAATTCTGGACACATAAAGGAGTGTTAAATTTTGTTACAAACAATCTGTCTGAGAATGGAGTATCAACATTTTTATACTTCATAGAAACAAGACTCTTTTGTTTAATTTGCTTCTTTAAAGCATCGTAACATTCTCTGCTTGTTATAGGTACTTTCCTATAGCTATTATGTTTTGGTGGCTCTAAATGAAATGTCTTTCTTTCATCATCTAGGTATTTGGAGTAAGATAAAGTGTGCCTAACATCAATTTCCATTTTATCAAAGTCAATACAATCTTCTGTTAGTGCAAATATTTCCCCTGCCCTCAACCCTGTAGAAACTGCCACAACAAACATGTTATAGTACCATGTACCAGAAGTAATTTCAAAGAACATTTCTTGTTCCCAATTAGTTAATACCCTACGGTCATCATCTGGTTTGTTGTTTGGACATCTACAACTCTTAGCTGGATTTAATTTTACTAACTGTTCATCTAATGCACGATTAAATAAATCAACCATTATTCTTTTAACTGTATCTTGAACCGACCAAGCATATTTATTGTGCATTTCATTAAGTATTTTTTGACAAGACATCTTTCCTATTTCGCTCAATTTCTTTTTTCCGAGATGTTTTTGAATATGTTGCTTGTAGATATGATGATATACTACTCTCGTAGATGGCTGTACGTGAGGAATTTTATAAACTTCATCCCACATTATAAACCATTTATCCATTGTCATTTTATCATCTACAACATTTAATCCAAGTTCAATTTCTGCTTTTTTTTGAGCAAATCGTTTTTTTAATTCCTTTAAGTCCCAGCCAGATATTTCATGTCTTTTTCCTTTGGCATCAATGCACCTTGCAACATATTGTCCTTTTGCAATACCTGTTTTCCTCTGAGTGATTCCACTTCCTAATTCCTTGCCATTTAAACCTATTCCCATTTCTCACTTTACCTCCTTTTCAATAAAGGGAAAAGCACTTGGCAAAGACAGTTCGTACCTACATTATAAAAGGCCGACTATCTTTACGCAAGTGCTTTTCATATCTTTATAACAATCACCTTATTATATGCTGCTCACTACACCATTTATCAAATGTTTCTCTATGGAATAATAATTTCTTTCCCACATAACTAATGAAGTCTAAATCAGCATTTTCTCTCACTATATCCCTTAGTGTACAAATGCCTATGTTTGAAATCTCACTCGCTTCTTCTATTGTAAGATTTATTTTGTTGTGTATTGCTACTTTCTCCCTACTCATAACTCTCCCCTTATCACTTACAACCCATCTCCTTTATCTTCCTGTACTACCAAATCCACCAGTGCGAACACCACTTACCTCTTCTATATCAGCTACTCCAAACGGAACAAATACAGCCTGAGCAAATGTATCACCTGAATCTAAAACCAACTTTCTATGCCCTCTATTTTCTATCTGAATAAAAATATGTCCTTCATTATCAGCGTAATAATAATCACTATCTATTACTGGAGTAGTGTTCGATATAAACATTAGATTTTTTGTACCAAGGCTACTTCTTGGATAAATCATCATTACATATCCCTCTTCCATTTTGCATCTTAATCCTGTTGGAATTTTGAGTATTTTACCTGGTTCTAATATAATCATGTACGGCACAGCTATATCATGCCCTGCCGACCCATTTGTAGCTCGTATGGGTAATTTGATTCTATTATAATCTTCTTCCAAGTAATCATCGTGTGTCCTTAATTGATAAGTTGTTAAGTTACATTTTCTACTAACATACAAGTTCGCATATAGTTCTCTAACATTTTTCTCCCACTGCTCAAATGACACCTTTTCAAACTCTGCTACTCTGTTCACCTACATAAATCCTCTCTTTTCAAAATACTCTTCCAATTCTTTATAATTTCTTACCCAATCACCTTTCCAGCTTTCATTCCAAGGCTTCTTAACTCCAAACATAATCTTATTTTTGCATTTGCAGTCTTCCAAGTTTTTTGCTAAGTCATCTATAAAGATTGAATTTTCTCCTGACATATCAATATGACTTTTGTCGCTAAACTTGTTCATATTCACTCCCATAAGGTCGCAAAAAGGAATATGTTTATCAATAAACTCTTGCTTTAATGCTAAGTTAATCGGATGACCATTTGTTACAATATTAATCTTCCACCCAAGGTAATTCAATCCTTTTAAAAACTCTACGCAACCATCAAAGAATTTTACTTTATCAAAAAACCTTTGGCTTTTAAATAGATGATAAATATATCCTTTAGGTGCTAATTCAAGCTCTTCAAATCCCCATGTTTGTATCTGCCAAGGAGTTATCTTTCTATGGTTGTAAGCCATAATTTCAAACCCAAAATCCTCTTCATACATCTCTATAATAACTGGAATGTAATCTAAAAGAACTCCATCCATATCAATAAATAATTTCTTCCTATAATCCTCACAATCACTCTTCTTCATAATCACTTTCCTCAT
>JGI20163J15578_10000664_pt1 | contig 14153 bp, 13 predicted proteins | sample TergutCu122P1_FD_15578 | JGI IMG/M metagenome (IMG submission 15578)
CAACGGCAACGTACACATACCGTGCTGACGGTCTTCGTCACTCTAAGGTAGTAAACGGCGTAACGACCGGCCATCTGTGGAGCAGAGGGCATATTGTGTTAGAGCGCAATGCCACAGGCGGTGTTGTCCAAAGGTATTATCGCAGTGTAAGCGGCAGGTTGATAAGGAGCTTAAACCACGGATACTATTTACACAATACGCGCGGCGATGTAATACAGCGCACTAATGCCCAAGGCAATGTTTTGATGACCTATCGTTACAGTGCGTTTGGTAATGAATTGGCACCGGATGCGAATAATACGAACCGGTTTAGGTTTGGCGGTATGTACTGGGACGCTCACCGTAGCGAATACATGACTCCTAACCGTATGATGAACCCAAGGCTCGGGAGATGGACTCAGCCTGACCCGTTTTTCCACATGCGTTTTGGGCAGGCAAGGATGATGGGCAGCCCTAATTTTATAACCCAGGCAGGGAATTTGTATATGTTTGTTATGCATAATCCTGTGCGATTCACAGACCCAACTGGATTAGTTGCAATAATCCAAGGTCATATAATCATTCCCGGTGGGCTACTTGACCAGATGATACGCAGCTCTGCTGTGGTAGCGAGTACTGAAAAGAAAAAAAAGAAAAATATGATAGATGGAGGAGCTGTTGGCAGCGGCGGTGGCCCAACAAGAGTAACACCCACCCAGCCAAAACCTCCGTCAACGCCTATCACTACACGTATTTCTACTGCCGTTTCTTCTGTTTCTTCTTCTATTTCTTCTACCGTTTCTACTGCCGTTTCTCGTGTTACCTCTGTCTTTAAACCTACTCCGTCTCCTGTGCAACCTCAAGCACAGGCACCTTCGACTCCATCACAACCGGTTCCTTCCTCGACTACTACAAGGGTTGATAATTCCGCAAATACTGGAAAGGGAGTTAATCATTTACAACCCGACCCAAGTGCCGTAGGAGCGCACAGCACGTTTAGGACAGATCCTACAGGTAGGGTTACTCATTGGGAAACATGGCGTCCAAATCCACAAAACCCAAGTGGCTTTGATTCGGTTGCAAGATTTGATGCAACAGGAGCCCCACATTTTAATAAGGCATTAGGTAGATATGTACATGCACCTCATGTGCATAGTAAAATAATTCCTGGCAAGGTAATAGAGGCACACGTCTGGGAATCAAGCTATAGATTTATGATAGAATAAATCTTTTAGAATAAAAACACACTTTTAAGTAGGAGGAAATGTCATGGGTGTAATCAAATGGTTAGAACAATGGTATCTGTCAAACTGCGATGGTGATTGGGAACATGGCTTTGGGGTAAGTATTAGCACACTGGATAACCCGGGCTGGACTGTTAAACTTAACATTTCATTAACATTGTATGAAGATGTCGCATTTGATGAAGTAAAGATAGACAGAACAGAACACGATTGGGTATATTGCAAAAAGGATAATTGGGAAATAATGTGTGCAGGTGGGCCAAAAAACCTAGAGGAAATGTTGGAGATAATAAAGAATTGGATGGAAAGTAACAAGCCTACGTTAGAAGCAGTAAATGCGTTTAATCAAGAAGTTATGGAAAGACGTAAATTTCGCGATCTTAAACTTCCTGACTAGGCAGAGTTACGCGCTTCGTGAGGTGTGCCTACTCCTACTCCGCCTCCTGCGCAGCCACAAGTACAGGCACCTTCTACTCCTAACCCGCCTGTACCTGATTCGGTAATTGCCAGACAGGCGGCTTTGAGCAGTTCTCATACAAACGTAAAGCCTGCAGGGATGCAAAATAGTACATGGCAAAATAGTCCGCCGAATCTAAATAATATTAACCCAAACAACCTACCTCCTGGATGGACAAAAACCACACATAACGGATTTACTCATGTCAGGGATACGAGTGGTACGATAAGAATGCAAATACATCCACCAGATAGGGTAACGACTTTTAATCATAAACATTTTTATGATAATTTCGGAAATCCTTTGGATATACATGGCAGGATTGTAGACCCCAGAAGCCCAAATGCACACATTCCACTACATTAAGGGGGTAAAAAATGAATAGTGTCGATATACAAAAAACAATGGAAAGCTATCATTATTGGGATATGTGGGTGACTAGACTAGAATGCCGGTACTTTGCGGACGAAGTTGAATTGGCGCATGAAGATAATTATGGGTATGAAATCGTATATATGTTTTCTGAATGCTATAAAGTGGATTTTGACCACGTCAAGGATTACGATAAATTAAGACCAGTAAAAGATATGACTCGCCCGCAAATGCCATACTCTATGCAAGATGTGGAAGTTAGCACTCAAACAGAGAGCGGCATAACCTTTTATGTTTGCAAAATAAATATGTTTCCGCTTTATCTAGAAATTTGGTGTAAAGACATTTCTGTTGCAAAACAAGCTTGCTATGCTGAAAAGTAGAAGTGGTTATACGTGAGCAAAATTAAATAGCTGTAGCAATGGTATCTCTCAAACTGCAATGGTAATTGGGAACATGGCTTTGGAGTAAGTATTAACACACTGGATAACCCTGGCTGGTCTATTAAATTTAACATTTCATCAACATTATATGAAAATGTCGCGTTTAATGATGTAAAAATAGACAGAACAGAACACGATTGGGTGCGTTGCAAAAAAGAGAATGGGGAAATAATGTGTGCAGGAGGACCAAAAAATCTAGAGGAAATGTTGGAAATTGTAAAGGATTGGATGGAAAGCAACAAGCCCACATTGGAAGCAGTAAATGAATTTAATCTAAAAATTATGGAAGTACGTAAATTCTACAATCTTACACTTCCGGACTAGACGGTACTTCCAAACTTCGCAATTTCACACACCTTCTGCAGAATTATAAACTTTACCCCCTGATATCACGTTGCCAACGTGATATCAGGGGGTAAAAAATTCATAGCAATTTTTATAACTTATACCGCGCAACTGTTTCGCCGCCAAGTACACGGCCGTCTTCTTCATAGCCGTAGGATGCGAATGTAGTTTTGGAACCTATATTTGTAGGCTCGTATGATGAATAACAATAAGTTGCCTCGCCATGGGGCTTGGCTTTGATCATTTCCATAACCTGCCGCAATGCTTCGCGGCCTACTCCCCGGCGTTGATGGTTTTTGTCGATTAGCAAACGCCAGACATAATAAATAGGTTCGTCTTTGCTGTAGGCCTCGTCGTCATCTTCGTCTTCATCCGGCAGGAAGTAGCCATACATAATAAAGCCCACCATTTTATCATTTTCGTAAATTGCAAATGGCTCTGCAATGCTAAACCCGGTGCCTTCGGCATAGGCCTTGTTTTCATCATAGGCTTCCGCAAGGCTAATTGCGTTACTTGCTACAAAATTGCGCTGTTCCGGCAAAACATCAAGGGCGATGCATTCTTTCATGTTGTCATCTAAAATTGAGATTTTTCTAAGCTCTATCATGATTATCCTCCTATAAGCTAATGCGAGTGATTACATCGTTGTTATCCGGGTCTTCGGCTTCCCAGTTCATGTCTGTTCTGGCAAACCCTACAGACTCATACAGTTTTACCATATCTTCCTCTTCCGGGTCGTATGTGGCGAAAATAGCGGTTGCGTCACCATGGGGTTTTGTACGTATTTCATCTAACAGTAATTTAAGTGCCGCCTCTTCGTACCCTTTGCCTACGTGGCTTTTGTCCACCATAAACGGACGGATACGGTAGCAAGTTTCCTTAAATACCGGGTCGCCAACATAATAATTATACGAAATAAGGCCTACCAATTTGCCTTCGGTATAAATTGCGCGGCACTCCATTGCCGTACCTCTTGTGTTGTAGTCATAAGCCAAGGCTAATATAATCGCGTTTGTATAAACAAAATCCTTTTTTTCCGGCGCGATGTCAAGCGAGATACATTCCGGCATGTTGCCGCATGTTATTGTAATTTTTTTAAGTTCTACCATTTTTGCCTCCTGGTATATAGTTTAGGGCGTGTTCATAAGTACAAGAACACGCCCTAATTGTAGCGGACACACGCCCGCCCCACAAGATAAACTTTGGTTATAATCAAATTGTACCTACTAATAACTAAACTCACCTACTACATCATACTTCGTCCCATCCGGCAAAATAACTTCCGCAGGCACGGGCGTGTTTCCTTTTATGCTAAACTTGCCGCCGTCAAGGTTCCAGGCCACGGTAACATTGCCGTGGGGAGTGGGCACCGTACCGGAAATGCCATTGATAAACATGCCCATCGGACGGATAGAAATTTTGCTGTAGCCCGGCTCCAGGGGCATTACGCCCAGGAATTTGCGGGGTAATTCGTATAAAATTAGCGCGCCCCATGCGTGACAGTCGCTTCTGGTGTACTTGCCCGGTATTTCCGGCACGGTGGAAAGGTCCAGTTCCAGCAGCTCTTTCCACAGCGGCCACAGTTGTTGGGTATCTTCGTACATATCCGCTTCTTCCAAGGCGCGGAACATAAAGTATTGCATAACAAAAGAACATGGTACAAGGGTTTTGTCTTCCAATGCGGTGGTCATGATCATTTTAGCCCTCTCGCCTGTGGCAAGCCTGTTAAGCACCGCCCACATTTGGCTGTGCTGGGAATACTCTTCATAGGCCGGGCCGTCGCGATACAGGTTTTTGTCCGCAGACCAGCACAGTTCCTCTACTTTTTGCAGAATGCCGGCCCGCTCTGTGCGGAACCTTTCGGCCAAAACGCCAATGGCCAGGTCGTCCATTATGGACGCGCCAACTTCCAAGGCATAGGCGTACACAAGGTTTTGCAGGGTGGACGGCCCATGGAAGGACGCATTTGCCACACCGGCGTCACCCCAAATGTCTGCCCAGTCTGCAAAATCCCAATAGCGCAAGTATTCTACAAGCCCCACAGGCCCCGTGTGGCGTTTGTACCAGGCCAAGATACTTTCAACAGTCGGGCGGTACCGTTCCAATATTTCCGGGTCACCGGTTTCCATGTAGTAGTCCTTTAACATAAAAATCCAGTGAAGAGAAAACTGCGGAATAACCTGATGATACTTTGACGGGAAGCGGGATTGCAAAATCCCTTCCGGCAGAATAGATGTATGATAATCGTGCAAAGTTTTCCGCGCCATGGTTGCGTCGTTGCTGATGGCATACGTGTATAAAATTTGCAGGCGGGTATCCAGGGTATATTGCAATTGCTCGTAATACGGACAGTCTTCATAGGTTTCGTGCATACACAGCTCCAGGGTACGCAGGCTGATGTCCCACACGCCTTTTACCCATGGTTCCGGGTGGTTGAAAGTTACCTTGTCTTCCAGCGGGTAGCGGGTTTCCACAAGCTTGATGGGGTGTATTGTCAAGGGCCGGTTACCGGTTGTAATTGTAAGCTTCATAAAGCGGAAACACCTGAACCAGGATGGCGAGTAGACTTCGTCACCGCCGCTTGGGCGGTAAAAATCTTGTACGCCTTCAAGTATGCCGCTTGTATCGCTGCGGACACCCTTAGCTGGCCGCCGACCACCGTCGTGCTGTACAAAGGCCTCGGAATACAGGAAGTTTACAAGGCTTCCCGCGCCGCCTTTGCAGTGGAAATACACAAAGGATGTGGTTATCTGCTTAAAATCCAAAAGAATTTCCGTAGTGGTGTTAGCGGGGATTGTAATTTCCTGCTGCCCGTTTTCAAAGGGCAAATCTTTCTCCAGCCGCAAAAGATGCTTTATTGGCCGCTCGTACAGTGGCATGGGCGGGATTTCGCCATACCGAACCGTGTTGCTCCATTTAAGTTTTGCCGGTTTAAAGCCCGCGCCAATAACAGTGTCCTTTTCCCAGCCATGGGGCAGTTTCACACCGTCAACGTCTTCCGCGCTGCCCATCCAAAAGGTTACATATTGCATCTTCCATGTAATCGCGTTGTCGTTTAAAAAATACCAATCCGCGCGGCCCGTTGATACATCTGCCCCCGGAAATTCTCCGTGGCAAACCAGCATTGGCCCCGCACTATTAGACATGGACCAAAACGGCCCCGCATTGGTATGAGTGTCGTTTGTGGCCTCGTATGGCACAAATGACACCACTTTTGCGGCAATTACGTTATCGCCCTTGGTTAAGTATTGTGCAATGTCTACCATGTCGCAAAACTGATGCCAACCGTCGCCGCGGCATGGCCCGTTTAATATTTCATGACCGTTAACGTAAAGGGTGTAGCGTGTGTTGGCGGAAAGTGATAAATTCGCCTGTTTTGGCAAGTCGGCCAAGTTAAAAACCGTTTTAAAATATGATGTTTCAATGGGGTGGCTGCCCTGTACGCGCTCTGCGCCTATCCAGCGGATGTCTGACGGTAATTTAAGCTGATGCATACTTCGCCTCCATTCTTGTGAATTTTAGTAATTGTATATGTAATATTTGGATATGGCAAGCAGTTGACATGTATTCGGTTTATGTATTATACTTTACAACAACTTCATAAAAAACATCAAGAGAGGTGGAGGGACCAGGGCCCTATGAAACCCGGCAACCGGCGAACGCACGGTGCTAACTCCCCCGGTAAATTTGCAAATATAAATTTACCGGAAGATGTGCGCTAATATCCTATTGGCGCAACGTTCATTGTTGGGAGCCCTGTAGAGGGCTTATTTTTTTACATCAAAATAGAAAGTTGGAGATTCTTATGAAACTACCTAAAGATGCAAAGCCGGACACAATCTTATTACACGCGGGCTACGAGCCGGACCCTACTACCGGTTCATGTGCGGTACCAATTTACCAAACCACGGCATTCAACTTCCGTGATACGGAACACGCGGCAAATTTATTCTCGTTAAAAGAGACGGGCAACATTTACACCAGGATTATGAACCCCACAAATGATGCTTTCGAAAAGCGCATGGCGGCATTAGAGGGCGGTATTGGTGCGCTGGCGTTTGCCTCGGGCCATGCGGCAATAATGGGGATTATTTTTAACATTGCCCAAGCAGGTGACGAAATTTTAAGCTCTTCTAAGCTGTATGGGGGCACATACAACATGTTTGCCTACAGCATCCCCAAGATGGGGGTAAAAGTTAATTTTGCAAAAGACAATTCGCCGGAAAGTTTTGCAAAGGCAATAACCCCTAATACAAAAGCGATTTTTACGGAAACAATAAGCAACCCGGAAATTGGCGTGGCAGACCTGGAAGGCCTTGCGAATGTGGCAAGCCAAAACGGAATACCCCTTATAATTGACGCTACATTTTCGCCATATATTAACCGCGCGATAGACTTTGGCGCGGATATTGTAGTCCATTCCGCCACTAAATTTATAGGCGGCCACGGTACAAGCATGGGCGGGGTTGTAATAGACGCGGGCAAGTTTGACTACGACAACGGCAAGTTCCCAATTTTGTCCGAACCGGACCCAAGTTATCACGGCTTGGCGTTTACAAGCCTTGGTGAAGCTGCTTTCATTGCACGGCTTAGGACGCAAATTATGCGCGACATGGGCGCATGCCTGTCACCTTTCAACAGTTTTCTTTTCATGCTGGGGCTGGAAACCCTACATTTACGTATGGAGCGGCATTGCCAAAATACTTTGACAGCAGCCAAATATTTAGAATCTCACGATAACGTGGCATGGGTAAGTTACCCCGGCCTGGAAAGCCACCCGGACTATAAACTTGCCCAGAAATACTTCCCCAAAGGCGCAGGTGCAATTATGACATTTGGCATAAAAGGCGGCCTGGAAGCAGGGCGCAAGTTTATCGACTCGTTACGCCTGTTCTCTCATTTGGCAAATGTGGGGGATGCGAAATCGCTGGTGATTCACCCCGCAAGCACCACACATTCCCAGTTAACACCGGAACAGCTGAAAGCCAACGGCACCACAGAGGACATGATACGGCTTTCCATTGGGCTTGAAGATGTATCTGACATTATTAAAGATTTGGATAACGCGTTGAGGGCTTAAAACGAATACCATAAGCACAGCATACTGCGAACGGGCAGCTTCTCCTTTGGTTTTAGAAGAAGTTGCCCGTTTAAATTATATGGTTAGCGGCAATTCGCAAGCCACATACCATTGTCTGCAATAATGTTTTGTCACGTTTACCCATACACCTGTACCGCTTTTTACAGTTCAATTATCGAATCCTTAGGAAGCGGCGCGCGTATTGCATCTACAGGAATGTCTAACAGTATAACAGAGAGAGGTGCAATGATGGGCTTTACGGTATTGATAACATCAACCGCTTTCTACAGCAAAATAGCCCCAGTCCTATATCGTTTGTAGAGCGGGTTATATGTGGCGATGTATTAAAATGCCTGTAATCCTTTGCCCGGCTAAATAATTGAAACAAACTAAATTCTCCTGTTCACTTTCATTCCGGGCTTGACCCGGTATCTTCTTTCAAGCTCTCATCTTCGTTACTTTCCTCATCCAACCTTTCTCCGTCATCACTGGTCCAGCTCATTTTAAGCCCGCCAAAATGCAAATTCGCAACCTCTTCGGGGATAATTTCCACATCGCTTGCAAACAATGAAAGAAGATCGCCTACCATCAATTCCCCTCTGCCATTTCCCATATCCTCACGAATCAGGTGAAGAAGGCCCTCCAAGTAAATCAAATGTTCTGTTACGGAAAAATTACTGCTCTTTTTCCTATAGTCAACCCACTTTTTTACAACCTTATCCGAGCCGTACAAAATAATTTCCCGCGACATGTCCCGCAGCAAACGAATTCGTACCTCTTCGTCAATTTTTTCCACATCTTCTTTTTTATGCACCATATCAAAAAGCATGTTTACAAACTGTGTGTACGGGCCTTCCAATTTTTTTAGCAGCACAGCTTTACGCTTAAATTTGACCTCCGAGTTTTTTATATGCAGGGACAATATAGAGTTTATTATTAAACCAAAAATGGTAATTGTACCGGATATAAGCGCGATAATAATTACCGTATCCATTGCGGAAACCGTGTACACCAATTCTTGAAGCCACCGCCATAACAGCCTTACAACCACAAACACACCCCAACCAAGTAGTCCCAAAATGGCCACCGCAATTGTCACCCCCAAAATAACCGCACGTGGTGAGGAATCCTTGACTACAATATTTCTTTTTAAGTTCATTTTTCACACTCCTGTAATATTTGACATATAATACGAATTCCAAATTAAACACTATGAAAACAAGGTGGAAAATACGCGGCTTCATGCGTTTTTTCGACGAAGTTTGAATAGATGTTTCACTAGAATTGGTATAAGATGATAAACTATAGCATAATGCTAGAGTCAATTGTCAAGAAAAATTTTTGATTGTTGTAAAATGTTTTTTGACGCGAAAATGCCACAAACAAGCAACCTTAAGAAGGCTACTTATCTGCGGCATTGTATAAAGCATAATAATACAAAAAAAGTACGACCTTATCGTACCCCACAAACGGCAGTATTCAAAAAAGGTTGCTAATGAGACAATACACAAAAACACAGGCAGTGTAACACAATGCCCTGTTTTTACATATCGCGCCCGGTATGCGGTTTTATGATTCTATCACCGATACCATGCTTGTTCTCATAAGACAGACCCTCTTTCAAAAATAATTAGTTGCAGTGCAAGTATAACAGCATGTATTATATATGTCAAATTTGCGCCGGAAACAAAAAATAGGTGGTGTAAAAATGGAAAAAGGAAAAGTAATATTACTATTAAGATGAGAATGCAAAGGCGCGAGCCAACAGCAGGCAAAATCGCCGTTAAAATGAACCAAAGTATGTTTCTAAAACCTTACTTGTTTCACAGAATAGTAAGTCTTATTCATGATTATTCATACAACATAATAGTTAACGCTGTTTTTGACGGCAGGGCCGTATTGGAAGATTGGCAAACAATCTTTGCTGATAATAATCACGTTATATTTGTAGCCGTCCATTGCCCGCTCGAGGAATTAGAGAATAGAGAAAGGGCAAGAGGAGACAGGCTTGTAGGCCTTGCCAAAAAACAACTTGAAAATTTCCATACGGACATTATGTACGACATAGAAGTTAATACATTTGAAAACACAGTTGACGAATGTGTCCAAAAAATTATTGATCACATAAACAATATGTAATTACACAAAAAGCAAAGAACTGTCTTGTCAAGCAAGAAAACGATAATTCCCCATAGCGACAATCATCGATTCGGAGCATTAGGGAATTATCGTTTTCGGGCATCGGACAGCCCCCTTCTTCTTGATTACAATGTCCTCTTTATAAACTCCAGTATATCTTCCCGCATTTCGCGGGTTTCCAAGTGGCCGCAAGGATATGTTTTAAGTTCAAACCCACCGGCACCCGCCAAGGCTTTTCCAATTTTATACAAACCCGCAGGTGGCGTCAGCAAGTCGTACAACCCAGCAGTAGAAAGGTGTGGGCGGGGCGCGATAAGCGCGTTTATATCTACCATGCTAAAATATTTTCTTAAAGCCGGTACATAGTAAAAAATACCGTGGGCATCCAGGCTATTGCCTTTTTCCAGCTCGTCAAAGTCTGTTAAGCAGCAAATGTCTACGCAGGTTTTTATCCGGGGCTCCAGGGCCGTTACCCAAATGGACATGGTGCTGCCCATAGACATGCCCAGGGCGCAAATGCGCCCGTTGTCTGTATCCGGGCGGGATACAATATAGTCAATGGCACGTAAAGAGTCGTAAACCATCATACCCCACATCACCTGCCCGTCCCATAACATAGACTTGAAAGTCTCGCTTTCCCGTCTGCCGGACCGCTCGCCAAAACACCAGTGGTCTATGGCAAGGCAGGCAACGCCCATTTTTGCCAAAACACCTGCATATGGCTGTTTGTAGCCATATGGCGCGGGGTGGAGCAACTCGTTTTTACCCATGTGGTAAAGCCCGCCGTGGGAATGAGAGAATAAAGCCACAGGATATGGCGCAGGTGTCTTTTTGGGCCTTGTAAAAAACGCGGGTACATTTTCTATGCCGTTCAAGTCAAGCACCAAATGCTCCAGCACAAAGTCGCCCATATCGTCTTCTGCCACAAGCCTGCAGGTAATAGGGCGTTTTGGGTCCGGCAAATCCCCCAGCAGCGAGTAAAGCTGCTCTCTGGTCTTACCATTACTCATAAGCAAGTACCGTTCTTACATCCTGCCCTTCAAGGGCAGCGCGACCGCCAAGGCCACATAATTCGATAAAGTACAAATGCGCCACAATAATGCCGCCCATTTCTTCTATTAAATCAACAACAGCTTTCGCGGTGCCGCCTGTGGCCAGTAAATCGTCTACAATAACAAACCGCTGGCCGGGGGTTATAGCATCTTTGTGAATTTCGATTTTTGCGGTACCGTATTCCAGCGCGTACTCTTTTGCAACAACCTCTGCAGGTAATTTACCGGCCTTGCGCACGGGGACAAACCCTTTGCCCATGTTGTATGCCATTGGTACGCCAAAAATAAACCCGCGGGACTCCGGCCCCAGGATTGTGTCAAACTCCAGACCGGTGGCAAGCTGCGTCATAGAGTCTATCGCGCTTTTTAGGGTAGCCGGGTCTTTTAATACCGTAGTAATGTCTCTAAACAAAATACCTTTTATAGGGAAGTCCTGTATTTCACGAATATGTTTTTTCAAGTCCATAATACACCTCTAAATTTAGGATAATGCCCTGCTTTTTTGGGCAAACTTAGCAATAGACAACGTTATTGCCCTACAGAAAGGAGGTAAACGAAATGATTAACCCTCACATTAAATGCCGTGTAAAAAACTGCAAGTACAACGACAGAACACAATATTGTTCTTTGGATACCATTGAAGTAGGAAATTCTTGCCCTGCCCCGCACGAAAAATTCGAAACCGAATGCGACAGCTTTGAAGACGGCAGCAGTTAGAGTGTAAGAAACAAAGCCCGTTTTTACACGGGCTTTTACATATTTCTAGTTATTTCGCATACTCAATGGCCCGTGTCTCACGAATCAAGCTGACTTTAATTTGTCCCGGGTATTCCAGTTCGCTTTCTATGCGCTTAGCAATATCCCGTGCAAGAAGCGTAAGTTCTGCGTCCGAAACCGCGTCGGGAATAATAACAATTCTAAGTTCACGGCCTGCCTGTATGGCAAAGGATTTTTCTACACCGATGAAACTGTCCGCAATCGCTTCCAAGTTTTGCAAACGTTTAATGTAAGCTTCCAGTGTTTCCCGGCGTGCCCCGGGCCTTGAACCGGAAATTGCATCTGCAATTTGTGTGATTATGGCAATAATATTATTTGGCTCTACATCACCGTGGTGAGATTCTACCGCGTTTATTACCAGCGGCGATTCCTTGTACTTTTTACACAAAGCCGCGCCGATAGATACGTGAGAACCTTCCACATCGTGGTCAATTGCCTTGCCTATGTCATGCAGTAAACCGGCCCGCTTAGCCATTTTTATATCTGCGCCAAGTTCGCCTGCCAACAGCCCGCACAAATACGCAACTTCAACAGAATGCTTAAGCACATTTTGTCCATAACTTGTACGAAACCTCATTTTACCCAAAAGGCGGGTAAGTTCGGGGTGAATGCCGTGTACACCTGTTTCAAATGTTGCGGCTTCGCCTTCTTCTTTGATTTGTATTTCCACTTCTTTACGCGCTTTTTCTACCATTTCCTCGATGCGCGTAGGGTGAATACGCCCGTCCAGCACCAGTTTTTCAAGTGCCAGGCGCGCTATTTCACGGCGCATCGGGTCAAAGCCGGAAAGGATTACCGCTTCGGGGGTGTCATCAATTATTAAATCTATGCCTGTCAAAGATTCCAATGCGCGGATATTGCGCCCTTCCCTACCTATAATGCGGCCTTTCATTTCGTCACTTGGCAGATTTACAACGGAAACTGTACTTTCCGCAATATGGTCTACCGCGCAACGCTGTACGGCACTTGCCAATATATCTCTAGCTTTTTTGTCCGCCTCAGATTTTGCTTTTAGTTCAAGCTCCCTAAGAAGCTTTGCAGATTCAAACTTAGCTTCCTGCTCTATTGCAGCAATTAATGACTGCTTAGCTTCGTCTGCTGTCATTTTTGCTATTCGTTCCAGTTCTTGCTGTTGTAAATCCACAATTTTTTCAATTTCTGCTTGCTTGGCCTCTAACGCCTCACCTTTTTGTTTGAATTTTTCTTCTCTTTCCTGAGCCTTTTCGGTTTTCCTATCCAAGGTCTCTTCTTTTTGCAACAAGCGTTTTTCTAAACGCTGCAACTCGCTCCTGTGTTCTTTTGCGTCTTTCTCCGCCTCGTGTTTGATTTTTATGCTGTCTTCTTTAGCTTCAAGAAGCATCTCTTTTGAACGCGCTTCTGCTTTGCGCTTCGCATCTTCTAAAATATTTTCTGCTTGCTCTGTGGCAGAACCTATTTTAGAGTCGGCAACTTTTTTCATATAAGACACATAAGCAAAAAAACCAATAAAACAGAATACTACGGTTACAGCGGCAGTTATCGCAATTAATACTGCCGTCATATTACACCTCCTATATATTAAGCCATTTTTGGCACAAGTAACATAATAACTTTTTTACAGTGGGGTGTCAAATAAAATGTCGCAAATTTCAGCCTATGTTTTTTTCAAGCTGCTACCCCCTGATATCACATTGGGCGAATATGATATCAGGGGGTAATGTAAAATAAAAAAATGTCAAAGAAATTTGAAAAAATTCCAGTTTTGTGGGATACTATAAAAAGAAAAAGGGGGAATTCACGCTGCAATGGATTAATTCCGGCATGCATTGGATAAAATTGGGTTCACCCGGTTGATTTCTGGGCATACTTATATGCAGTAGAAATTTAGGAAGTAGGCATTTTATGTTTACAAATTACTTAGGTATCGACTTGGGTACGGCAAACACTCTGGTGTTTTCTAAACGAAGAGGCATTATTTTAAACGAACCCTCTGTTGTTGCCATAAATACCGGCACAAAAAAGGTTATGGCCGTTGGCGATGCCGCCAAGCAAATGATTGGGCGCACACCGGGCAATATTGTCGCTATCCGCCCTTTAAAAGACGGAGTAATTGCAGATTTTGACGTGACCCGCGACATGCTTCGCTATTTCTTAAAGAAAGCGAAAGCAGCACGCTCCTTTTTTTCAAAACCCTTTGTTATTATCTGTGTGCCGTCCGGTATTACCGCGGTAGAAAGACGCGCAATTGCCGACGCAACCATAAGGGCAGGGGTGCATCCCCACAAT
>JGI20163J15578_10000665_pt1 | contig 14146 bp, 11 predicted proteins | sample TergutCu122P1_FD_15578 | JGI IMG/M metagenome (IMG submission 15578)
TTCAAGAAACTCTCTGATCTTATCTTTACAAATTTAGTAACTTTTTTTGATTTCTTTATTACCAAACGATCTCCCGTTTTCATAGACACAGGTTCACTCCCGTCAAATGTGGCGGCCATTTGTTCATTGTTCCCATAACGCTTTTCTCCCACTTCTACTTCAATTACATCATCTGAGGATAGCACGATACTTCGTGTATTCAGAGCATGAGAACAGATAGGAGTCATCACCACAATATTGGCGGTAGGCTCTACAATTGGCCCTCCTGCAGATAGATTGTACCCTGTTGAGCCTGTTGGGGTGGAAACAATCATTCCATCGGCTGTATAATTGTTTAATAATATTCCATTAACATATACATTGAAGTTCACGGTTCTAAGTCCGCCAACTCTAGCTACCACAATGTCATTAATGGCAGTATTTTCCTTCTTTTCATTAATGGATCCTTGAAGCATCATTCGCTTCTCAATGGTGAACCTGCCTGAGAAAAGTCGCCGGAAAGCTTTCTTGAAATCGCGAACCTCAACTTCCGCCAGATATCCTAAGGTCCCAAGATTGAGTCCTAAGATGGGAACTTCTAATTCTGCCAACTCTCTAGAAGCTCGGATAATGGTTCCGTCCCCTCCCAATACCAAGGCACAATCTAACCCACTGGGAATCTTCTCTCTGATGAGATACCCTGTGGAATCCAAGTGAGCCAAAGTCACGTTTTTCCCCTGCTCTTTTAAATATTCAACAATTTCTTTGGTTGTTTCATAATCTTTGTCTTTGGTTTCGTTAATGATGATATATAAATTTTCCATCTTCGTCTCACCTATATCAACTTGTTTACTTATCTCTTTCCTGCTTTGATTTGTATCCTATGGGCTAGGACCCTAATCCGAACACGCCGAGAAGTGCTATTTCGTCGTATTTCTTCGTCATCATCGCTCTCCATAGAGATACTATGCATCACTCTTCTTCCTTGAACTACTTAGAAATAGTACTTCTCGGTCGACGAGTTTTAGATTTGTTATAAGCTTGCATTTCAAGAAGGTTTTGTGCTGGCGTAGTGGTACTACGGCTAACAAANACGACGCAGAAAGGTATGCTTATAACAAATATAAAACCGGGTTCGGATTAGGGTCCTAGCCCATGGCAGAAGTTTAAAATAGTAAAATAAAAGAAAGTAGTTCCATGTTGTTTAATAATGGGGTATAATCAAGTAAAGATATTATATTGAAAGGAGCGATGAAGATGATTAATTTTGATGATTTAGGGAAAAAATTAGGTGAAACCGTTGATAATGTAAGCACAATAGCAGGCAAGTCCATAGAAATTCAAAAACTAAAAAACCAAGTGCGTAACCTAGAGCGAGGCAATGCATTAGACATTCAAAGTTTGGGAAGGATGTTGTACCAAGGATTCTTAGATGGGGCAAAGTTGGAAGACAAACCTCAAGAAATCTGTGAGGGAATCAAGAGCCGTGAAGAGGGTATCGAGGAATTATTACAGAAGATATCCCTGCTGAAAGGCATCAGGGCCTGCCCCGTCTGCCAGAAGCAAGTGGCTAAAGATATGACCTATTGCCCTTACTGTGGGGCCCAGCTTCCTCCTTTACCAGAAGATGAGGAAGTTGAAGTAGAAGAGGAAGTCGTTGTAGAAGAAGCTGTTGCAGAAAAAGACGCAGAGGAAGAAGTGGTTGAAGAAGCCATCGAAGAAGCTGTAGAAGCAAAAGAAGAGAGTGAATAATGGGAAAGATTATATTGTTACTAACCACAGTAGTATTGGCTTTTGTAGATATTGGCATTAAAACTTTTATTGAGTCTAACTATAGAAGAGGCGAGGAAAAAGGGTTCTTAAACAACAAAGTGAAGATACGCAAGGTATACAACCAAGGAGCGGCCTTTAGTCTTTTTGAAGACCAGCCAGAGATGGTAAAGAAGTTGTCTTGCTATTTGACCATTGATTTGTTTATTTATTATGTTCTGGCCTTGCTCCGAAGGGGTCGTCCTATAGAGAAGGTTGGCTTGGCCTTAATCAATGCTGGGGCTTGGAGCAATACTTTTGACAGATGGCTAAGAGGTTATGTGGTGGATTATGTTGGATTTGAAACCAAGTGGGACAAGTTCAATCGACTCACCTTTAATCTTGGAGACTTTTTTATTATAAAAGGAGCAATATTAATGCTCGTATCTTCTGTGTTACCCTGTAGGCCTTGTAAACCAAGCAAAGTTAAGGAAGATTAAGTTTAATGATTCACGAAATTGCACCACATTGTTTTGATAACCAATATGTCTGCAACTTACCAAAACCAGAGAGTTTTGTCCTATATTATAACCATCGTCTATCCCTTGTGAAAAAGACTTCACAAGGGATAGAATTTCCTACTTTCAAAGAGTTGGAAAAATTTAGTGAAAAGATATACCAAGACGCTACCTATCTGTTTTCCATAGATGGGCAGGGTTATTTTTTGGTGAATGAGCTGAATGTTAGCCAGACCAAGGAAAGTGTGACAGATGTTAGTGAGAGTAATAAACATGAGTCAAATAATAAGGTCATAAGATTAGAAGGATTACCAGAGTTCGTTTTGGAAGACATTAATATTTTTCGCTATCCCTTTAGCCAAGGCATTTCTATAGACCAATCCAAAAGCTGGCCTGGGCCAGTGGAGGTGGAAGTTCAGCCTGCCCAGAGTGCGGCTTATGCTGGAATTACAGGGTATCAGCTTTATATCTGGTACAGAAACAATCGGTATTGTGGCCGTTGCAGAAGTAGCCTTGAAAAAGACCTTAAGGAGCGGATGTTGCGTTGCAATGCCTGCGACAATATGGTTTATCCTCGCTTGAATCCAGCGGTAATTGTAGGTGTTACCCATAAGAACCGAATTATTCTATCAAGATACAATGGACAACCGAAGAATACTTATGCTCTTGTGGCAGGATTTATTGAGTTTGGAGAATCTCTGGAAGAAGGAGTAAAAAGAGAGGTGCTAGAAGAAGTTGGGTTGCATGTAACTAACATTCGTTATTATAAAAGCCAACCTTGGCCTTTTACTTCAAGTCTTCTCATGGGCTTTTATTGTGACGTAATCAACGGGGATGAAGAGATTGTATTAGATGCAAATGAGCTATCCTTGGCACAATGGTTTGAAAGAGAAGAAATCCCTGTTGAATTCAACAACATTAGCCTGACCAATGAGATGATTGTGGCCTTCAAAAATGGCGAAGTGTAAAAGAGGTAATAACGTCAAGTCAAGCTCTCTGGTGCAGTGTGAGCTGTAGCTAGAAGATGGAGAAGAATAGAAAATAGTGTTTGACAGTTTTTTAAAACTATGGGATAATACTTGAAACTGAATAAAGATTAAACCGTTGACGCAGAGATAAAAACAAGAGATGCGCTTACAGAGAGTTTGGGTAGCTGAGAACCAAATAGAGATGCAACTTGTTAAATGGACTGCTGAGGGCATGAACAAAGGCCTAGGCTGAGTACTTCATGACGTAGAGCATACGTAAGTTGCTAAGAGTATGTTAGTACTCTGTAGAGAGTGCAGGTTATACACTGCAAATCAAGGTGGTACCGCGGATTATAATCATTCGTCCTTGACAAAGGCTTTATCTTTGTCAAGGACTTTTTAAGTCTTTCCCTTGGCGAGGTATTATCGAGCCTAGGGAAAACTTAGTTCGCCGAACTTGGCGAGGTATTATCGAGCCTAGGAAGACGAACAAAGTCTTTCCCTTGGCGAGGTATTATCGAGCCTAGGAAGACGAACAAAGTCTTTCCCTTGGCGAGGTATTATCGAGCTCATGAAGGTATAACTCCCTCGTGCTTGCACGAGAGTTCTACCGCCTAGCGAAAAGAACACCACTGAGCCTAGGAAGACGAACAAAGTCTTTCCCTTGGCGAAGCACCTGGCTAGATATCTCGAAGATAAAGCTATAAACTACAGATTAAAATCATAACAAGAAAGGAAAAGAAAACCATGAAAGAACAAAAAATACCTTACAAAATTTATCTTGAAGAACACGAGATGCCCAGAAGTTGGTATAATCTGCGAGCAGACATGAAGGACAAACCTGCTCCTCTGATTCATCCAGGAACCCTGCAACCTATGAAGCCAGAAGAACTAGAAGGTGTTTTCTGCAAAGAGTTAGTAGAGCAAGAACTAGATAGCGATAATCCTTACATTGAGATACCTAAGAAAATACGTGATTTTTACAAGATGTATCGCCCATCTCCACTGGTGCGCGCCTACTGCTTAGAAGAAAGGTTAGGCACTCCGGCAAAGATTTATTATAAGTTCGAGGGGAACAATACTAGCGGAAGCCATAAGCTTAACTCTGCTATTGCTCAAGCATTTTATGCCAAAGAACAAGGCTTAAAAGGAGTCACTACGGAAACTGGAGCGGGTCAATGGGGGACAGCATTGTCTATGGCTTGTGCCTATTTTGAGTTGGATTGTCAAATCTATATGGTGAAAGTATCTTACGAGCAGAAACCTTTCCGCCGTGAAGTGATGAAAACTTATGGAGCCAGTGCAACTGCTTCTCCATCAGATACGACCAATGTTGGCCGCCAGATTCTTGAGAAATATCCAGACACCCCTGGCAGTTTAGGTTGTGCTATTTCCGAAGCCGTTGAAGCGGCAGTGACCCAAGAGGGATACCGGTATGTATTGGGAAGTGTACTGAATCAAGTGCTGCTTCATCAGACGGTCATTGGATTGGAAACGAAAATTGCTATGGATAAATACAACATCAAGCCAGATATGATTATTGGCTGTGCAGGTGGTGGTTCTAATCTTGGAGGTTTAATCGCACCCTTTATGGGAGAGCAATTGCGAGGGGAAGCCAACTATCAATTCATCGCAGTGGAGCCTGCTTCTTGTCCTAGCTTTACAAGAGGAAAGTATGCTTATGATTTCTGTGATACAGGAATGATTACTCCTTTGGCTAAGATGTACACTTTAGGAAGCAGTTTCCAACCTTCCCCAAGTCACGCAGGCGGCCTTCGTTATCATGGTATGAGTTCTATCTTGTCAGAGCTGTATCACCAAGGGTTAATGGAAGCCAGAGTTGCTACTCAAAAAGAGATTTTTAAGGCTGGAGAAATCTTTGCCCGTTGTGAAGGCACCTTGCCAGCACCAGAAAGTAATCATGCCGTGAAAGTGGCCATTGACGAAGCCTTAAAATGCAAAGAAACAGGAGAAGAAAAAACCATACTCTTCGGTCTTACTGGAACAGGATACTTCGACATGACAGCTTATCAGAAGTACCATGATGGTGAATTGGATGATTCCGTTCCTACCGATGAAGACCTGATGAGAAGCTTGTCATTATTGCCAAAAGTTTAGATTTAACTTTGATATTTTAGGTTAAAATGGTAATTTATCTTTTCTGGAAAATGTGGTATAGTTAGAGTGTGATAAATATTTAACAAACAAAAAAGTAGAAGTTACGACTTGAACTTCTATTGATGAAGTGAGACGAATAAGACGTGTTCGACTTATTCGTCTCGCCCTAGGTAGAGAAGGGCGTATAAGTTCGGCCCTTCTATGCTTAAGTAAGGAGGAGAGATGGCAAAAGTTTTAAAGGCAAGAGAGATGAATAAGTGCTTGGGGTGTTTTGCTTGTATGACCATTTGTTCCGTGGTGAACAAAAAGAATCATTCTATTATTAAGAGCTCCATTAAAGTACGAACCACAGGAGGAATGGCCAGCCAATTTGTTGCAGTAGTGTGCATTGGTTGTGAAGAGCCTGCTTGTATGGAGGTTTGTCCAGCAGATGCTTTGGAGAAACGAAAAGGAGGTGGAGTTGTTTTAGACAGTCCCAAATGTATTGGTTGCCGCAAGTGTATTGAGGCTTGTATTGTTCGTGCAGTGAATTTTGATGAAGACACCCATAAACCCATCATCTGTCACCACTGTGGCATGTGTGCTCGTTTCTGTCCTCATGATTGTTTACAGATGGTAGAAGTGGAGGAATGTGCTGATGCTTAATGAAAAATATATTCGTGTATTGATTATGGACTTGGCTACCGAGAAGATACGAGTGGAAGAACGAGAGGACTTACTTCCTTATCTTGGTGGAGTAGGAGTAGCTACGAAACTTTTACAAGAAAATTTAAATCCTGAACTGCCACCAGAATCTCCAGAACATCCTGTGGTATTCGCCATTGGCGCAGGAGCTTATGTGTTTCCGGTGTTAACCAAAACCGTTGCCATGTTTGTTTCTCCTTTGACAGGAGAATTAGGGGAGAGTTATGCGGGGAGTCGCTTGGCTATGGCCATGCAGTTGGCAGGTTATGATGCTTTAGTGATTCTAGGTAAGGCAAAGAAGCATAGCTATCTTTCCATTAGTTGTACCGATGTCAGTGTAAAGGATGCCCGTGCCATGTGGGGTCTGTCGGTAAGTGAAGCCGCTAGAAATATTAGAGACCGAGAACATGCAGGAGGTCAATCTGCTGGCAAACGTTCCATTATGATTGTTGGACCAGCAGGAGAAAAAGGAGTGGCTTATTCCTGTGTTACCGTGGACACTTATCGTCATTTTGGACGATTAGGATTGGGAGCTTGCCTTGGAAGTAAAAACATCAAAGGAATCTCCATCTTCGGCAAACGTTCCCTACCTGTGAAGAATCCAGCGAAATACATTAAGGTTTATCAGAAGCTTTACAAGAAGTGTACCACCACAGATATGATGGCCAAGTATCATGATGCTGGAACTCCCATCAACATTAGACCGTTGAATCAAGCCGGCGGTTTACCTAGTTTCAACATGCAAGCCAATCGATTTGAAGATGCGGAAAACATCAGTGGCGAGGCTTTTGCCCAAAATAATTTGGTCCGCAAGTTGGCCTGTACAGGTTGTCCAGTAGGCTGTATTCATATTGGGATGTATCGCCGAGAGTTTGACAAAGGCCACGAGTATGAAGCCATCAGTGTTTCTTATGACTATGAATTGATTTTCGCATTAGGCACGTTCCTTGGTATCAATAAAACCGACGAGATATTGGCCTTAATCGAAAAGGTGGAAGAAACAGGTTTGGACGCCATGAGCACAGGAGTGTGCTTAGGATGGGCTACTGAGGCATTAGAGAGGGGATTCGTTACCAAAGAAGATACCATTGTGGATTTGAAATTTGGTGAAGTAGAAGGGTATGCCAAAGCCATTGAATATCTGGCTGAAAGAGAGAATCGGTTCTATATTCGACTGGGCAAAGGAGTTCGTCATGCTTCCTCCAGATACGGAGGCGAAGACTTCGCCATGCATATTGCTGGCAATGAGATGGCAGGATACCATACAGGATATGGTGCGCTAATTGGATCAGCAGTAGGGATGCGTCACAGCCACCTTGACAATGGAGGATATGGCGTTGACCAAACCATGAAGGAATTTGACGAAGACCAGTTGGTGGGAAAAATATACGATGAAGAGATGGAGCGTTGCATGACCAACTCCCTAATCATGTGTTTGTTTGCTCGTAAGATATATGATCGGGCTACCATTGTAGAAGCTTTAAACACCATAGGTTGGAATTTAACAGAAGATGAATTGGGAGAGATTGGAAAACGAATTCTCCAGATGAAACTTCAGATTAAGAAAGATTTAGGGTTCCATCAGATGTCGGTAAAATTCCCTAGACGTTTCTTNGAAACCGCCAGTATGACGGGAGAGTTAGATGAAGAAACCGCGTATCGAATTATGAAAAAGTTCATGGAGAAGACCGATGCCCTGCTAAGGGAAAATTTAAACTAGGCGCAGAAGGATAACACCATTCGACTTATTCTTCTATGCCCAGAGCAAGAGTGAATATAGGAAGACATAAGGGCCTATTGACAAAGGAGTTTCCAAGAAAGGTTAATAAATTCTTAGGCAAAGAGCCAGTTTGTCAAAGGAAAGGATTGTCATGTGTGAACACTATAAGAGACAAATCATGATAGACAAAATAGGCGAAGAGGGACAGGCCAAATTGGCTTGTTCCTCTGTTGCTGTCATTGGAGTGGGCGGCTTAGGCTCGCCCATACTCACCTATCTTGCTTTAGCTGGTGTAGGTAAGTTAACCTTAATCGACTACGACAAGGTGGAGATAAGCAATCTGAATCGCCAATTCTTGCATGGCGTTGGTGACGTTGGAAGGGAGAAAGTGGCTTCAGCAGATGAGACCTTGAAGGCTTTAAACCCTAAAGTTAAGGTTCATCCAATATCTGTAGAGGTGACCCAAGATAATGCCTATCAATTATTGGCAGAACATGATTTGGTCATTGGAGCTTTGGATTCATTAGAAGCCCGATTTGTAGCCAATAAAACCTGTGCAAAACTTGGAATACCCTATGTGGATGGAGGGGTGAAAGAGTTTGGAGGAAGAGTAATGTTCTCCAATCCACCAGAAACCAACTGTTTCAATTGTGTTTTTCCTCCCAGAAAGAAAGAGCAAGAGGCGACAGGTGTACTTGGTGTAACCGCTGGAATCATAGGTACGATTCAAGCAGATGTGGCTTTGATTCACCTGTTAGGATTGCCCAATCCTCTTCTGAACAAGTTGCTGGTCTTTGATGGGTTGCGGTTGTCAATGAACTTAGTAGATGTTGTACGAGATGAGAATTGTGAGGTTTGTGGAGAAATTAGTGTTAGTATAGCGGATTTTAATGCTCTACAGAATTAGAGTTGTGCTATACAAAGTCAGGTTGAGGATGAGGTGAGAAGATGGTAAAAGTATTATTTTATGAGTCTGTCAAGAATCACAGCAAGTGTGAAAGTTTGGAAATAGAATTTGCAGGAACTGTACTGGATTTAATTCACCAGCTAGGAGAGAGGTTGGGAGCTGGTTTCAGGGATTACCTGTTGGAAGATGACACCTGCTTTTTCTTAGTGAATGGCAAATCCATTATAAGGACAGGAGGATTGAATACCCCACTAGGCCCCAGCGACAAAATCGAAATACTACCTATCGTAGAAGCAGGCTGAAAAGTCTGTTTTTTCTTAGGGCAAGATATCTGATGGTCTGAACGGTTACGACCTCCTTATAACAGTTCATCAGAAGTTTGAAAACACGAGTTCATCAGAAGTTTGAAAATAACGGTTCATCAGAAGTTTGAAAATAACAAAGTTTGAAAATAACAAAGTTTGAAAATAACAAAGTTTGAAAATAACAGTTGACAAAGGTCATCGAATGGAGTATTATTAGAAAGGGTGTTAGCACTCGACCGAAAAGAGTGCTAATAACGATTTAAATATTCTCTTCACAATGAAAGGGGACAGTGGATAATGAGAACCGAATTAACCGAACGTAAGTTGATTATACTTCGAGCAATCATTAAGAATTATCTTGAAACTGGCGAACCAGTGGGCTCGCGTACCCTTTCTAAGTACACAGGGTTGAATTTAAGTTCGGCCACTATCAGGAATGAGATGGCTGACTTAGAAGACTTAGGTTATATTTTTCAACCACATACTTCTGCAGGCAGGATACCTTCTGACAAAGGGTATCGTCTTTATGTGGACATGTTAATGGCTGAGAAAGAAGAGGAGCTAGTTGAATTAAAGAATATTATTATTGAAAAAACAGATAAGGTGGACAAGATGCTCAAACAAGCAGCAAAGGTATTGGCAACCAATACCAATTATGCAACTTTGGTATCCGCCCCTATCCGAAGCAATAATTCTATCAAATTCATTCAACTGTCTCATGTAGATGATTCCCAGATTGTTGTTGTGATTGTTCTTGGTGGCAATATTATTAAGAATAAGATTGTTGAGTTGGAAGAACCTTTGAGTAATGAGAATTTACTTAAACTGAATATGCTACTGAACACCAGCTTGATTGGGTTAGCTATTGGCGAGATCAATCTGGCCATGATTGCTCATCTTAAAGACCAAGCAGGAAGTCATTGTCAGGTTATGAGTATGGTTCTGGATGTAGTTGCAGAAGTGATTCAGGTAGACAATGAGATGGAGATTTATACCAGTGGTGCAACCAACATTTTCAAATATCCAGAACTTAGTGATCACAGGAATGCCCATGAGATTATTCATGCTTTTGAAGAAAAACAACAATTGGCAGAAATAGTGGTAGAAACTTTAGCCAGTGAAGACAGTCATGGAATCCAAGTGTATATTGGTGAAGAAACACCAGTGAAGACCATGAAAGATTGTAGTGTGGTAACCGCCACTTACGATATGGGTGATGGCATGAAAGGTACCATTGGTATTATTGGGCCAAAGCGGATGGATTACGAACGAGTGATGAATTCGTTAAAAACATTGCAACAGAAATTTGACGAAGTGTACCTAGATGAAGAGTAAAGGAAGGTGATGGCTGTGACAGATAAAAAAGACCATGGAAAGATGGTGAAAGAGGCAGTGGAAGAAGCAAAAGCCAAAGCAGCAAAGGAAGAGAAGTTAAATTCTCTAGAAGAAATAATCGACACTGTGGAAGCGAAAGACGAGATTGAAGTTGAATTCTCTGAAGTTGAAGAAGAACTTACAGAAGCTGAAAGTGCCAAGGAGGCTTCTTGTAAAGAAGAGAAGGAAACCAAGAAAAAAGTTTTTGGCAAGAAGAAAAAAGACAAAAAAGACGAAAAAATCGAAGAACTTACCGACCGGTTAACCCGTCAAATGGCAGAATTTGATAATTTTCGTAAAAGAACAGACAAAGAAAAATCTCACATGTATGAAATCGGGGCAAAGGACATTATTGACAAACTCCTTCCCGTAGTAGATAACTTTGAAAGAGGTTTTGAAGCCATTAGTGAAGAGGAGAGGGACCATCCATTTATTGAAGGGATGGACAAGGTATATAAGCAACTCATGTCCACATTGGAATCTGCAGGTGTGAAACCAATTGAAGCAGTAGGGGAAACCTTTAATCCTGATTTTCATAACGCAGTCATGCATGTGGAAGATGAGAATTACGGTGAGAACACTGTAATAGAAGAGTTTCAAAAAGGATATACTTACCGAGATGGTGTAGTAAGGTATAGTATGGTTAAAGTGGCCAACTAAACAGCCGCGTACCCGCATAGTGAAAAGAACGTCAATAACTAAATGTAACAGATAAACAAACAACTATAATAATGAAAATAGAGCATTCCAAAAGCGTTGCTCTTACAGACAGGAGGAAAATAAAATGGGAAAAATAATTGGTATTGACTTAGGTACAACAAATAGCTGTGTAGCCGTTATGGAAGGTGGACAGCCAACAGTAATCACAAATACAGAAGGAGCAAGAACAACTCCATCCATCGTAGCATTTACAAAATCAGGAGAGCGTTTAGTGGGGGAACCTGCCAAGCGTCAAGCGGTAACCAACGCAGAGAAAACAATCTCTTCCATCAAAAGAGAGATGGGTTCTGATCACAAAGTAACCATTGATGGGAAAAAATATTCACCACAAGAGATTTCTGCCATGATTCTACAAAAATTAAAAGCAGATGCAGAAGCTTATCTTGGAGAAAAAGTAGACGAAGCAGTCATCACTGTTCCTGCTTACTTTAATGATGCTCAGCGTCAAGCCACAAAAGACGCAGGTAAGATCGCAGGACTTGATGTGAAAAGAATCATTAACGAGCCAACTGCAGCCGCCCTGGCTTATGGCTTGGACAATGAAAAAGAGCAAAAAATTATGGTTTATGACCTAGGTGGAGGTACATTTGACGTATCCATTATCGAGATTGGCGATGGGGTAATTGAAGTACTTTCCACTGCTGGAAACAATCGCCTTGGTGGAGACGACTTTGATGAGAAGGTAACCGAGTTTATGCTGGCAGACTTTAAAGCCAAAGAGGGAGTAGATTTATCCAATGATAAGATGGCTCTTCAAAGACTAAAAGAAGCAGCAGAGAAGGCCAAAATCGAACTTTCATCAGCAACTACTACCAACATCAACTTACCATTTATCACTGCAACGGACACTGGTCCAAAGCACTTTGACATGAACATTACTCGTGCCAAGTTTGATGAATTAACTCACGCTTTAATCGAGAAAACAGCAGAGCCAGTAAGAAGAGCATTATCTGATGCAGGAATCTCCGCATCTGACTTGGGGCAGGTACTTTTAGTTGGTGGTTCTACTCGTGTTCCAGCGGTACAAGACTTAGTGAAGAGACTAACAGGCAAAGAGCCTAGCAAGAGTTTGAATCCAGATGAGTGTGTGGCACTAGGAGCATCTGTACAAGGTGGTAAGTTGGCTGGAGATGCAGGAGCAGGGGACATTCTATTACTTGACGTAACACCTCTATCCTTATCTATTGAGACCATGGGTGGTGTAGCTACAAGATTAATCGAAAGAAACACAACCATTCCTACTAAGAAGAGTCAAATCTTCTCAACCGCAGCCGATAACCAAACAGCAGTTGACATTAACGTAGTTCAAGGGGAGAGACAATTTGCAAAAGACAACAAGTCTTTAGGTCAATTCAGATTAGATGGTATTCCACCAGCAATGCGTGGTGTTCCCCAAATCGAAGTTACCTTTGACATTGATGCCAACGGTATTGTAAATGTATCTGCAAAAGATATGGGCACTGGCAAAGAACAACACATTACTATCACCGCAGGCTCTAACATGTCCGATGACGACATTGAAAAAGCAGTAAGAGAAGCAGCAGAATTCGAAGCACAAGACAGAAAACGTAAAGAAGGTGTTGATGCCAAGAACGAAGCAGATGCAACCGTATTTCAAACTGAAAAAGCAATCAATGAGGTGGGAGACAAGCTAGATGCCAATGACAAAGCTGAAGTAGAAGCAGACATTCAAGCATTAAAAGATGTAATTGCCAGATGTACAGAAGAAGAGTTAAGCGAATCACAAGTTGCTGACCTGAAATCTGGAACAGAAAAATTAAGTGAAAGTGCTCAGAAGGTATTCACCAAGATGTATGAGCAACAAGCACCTGGGGGTGAGCCAGCTCCAGAAGCAGCACCTTCACCAGAAGGATGGGATGGAGACGATGTGGTAGATGGAGACTACGAGGAAGTGTAGACCGCCTGTACCCGAAGGGTGAAAGTACGAGACGATGCGCAGAGCACTTAACGAGGTGTTTTCGAGTCCATAATATGTAAGTTCCGAGAAATCAAGCTGTAAATTGATTTCTCGGAATATCCACGCTACAGTTATCGAGTTTTGAAAATAGAAACAGAAAGAGGCAAAAAAAATGGCAGAATCAAAAAGAGATTATTACGAGGTCCTGGGCGTTTCCAAAGATGCCAATGAAAATGACCTAAAAAAAGCGTATCGAGCTTTGGCGAAGAAATATCATCCTGACGTGAATCCAGGAGATGAAAAAACAGAAAAACTTTTCAAAGAAGCATCGGAAGCCTATGCTGTTTTAAGCGATCCCGAAAAAAGAAAGCAGTATGACCAATTCGGCCATGCAGCATTTGACCCCTCCGCTGGAGGAGCAGGAGGTTTTGGAGGTTTTGACTTTACCAATGTTGACTTTGGTGATATGTTTGGTGATATCTTTGGAGATTTATTCGGAGGTGGTGGCCGCAGAGGAGGCCGCAGTTCAGGACCAATGAAAGGAGCCAACATTCGTCACAGAGTTCGCATTTCTTTTGAAGAAGCAGTCTTTGGTTGCGAAAAAGAAATCGAAGTAATGATTAAAGATGAATGTGCTACCTGTAATGGAAGCGGTGCAAAACCAGGAACCACTCCAGAAACCTGTTCAAGATGTGCTGGTAAAGGTCAGATTGCTTACACTCAACAGTCTCTTTTTGGAACCATTCAAAATGTTCAGGCTTGCCCCAACTGTAATGGTTCAGGCAAGACCATAAAAGACAGATGTACTTCTTGTGGAGGCACAGGGTATACCTCAAGTCGCAAGAGAATTAAAGTATCTATTCCAGCAGGGATTGACAATGGACAAAGCGTTCGGATCAGAGATAAGGGTGAGCCAGGATTAAATGGCGGACCAAGAGGAGATTTACTGGTAGAAGTAAATGTTTCCCGTCATCCCATCTTCCAACGTCAAGATATGCATATCTTTAGTACTGTGCCAATCACCTATGCTCTTGCAGCATTAGGAGGGGATATTCGGATTAATACGGTAGATGGAGATGTTATTTATTCCATTAAAGCAGGTACCAAAACAGATACGAAAGTAAGACTCAAAGGAAAGGGGGTTCCATCCCTTCGTAACCCACAAGTTCGTGGAGACCACTATGTA